>CERI01020996.1_pt1 | contig 11673 bp, 16 predicted proteins | sample 350261 | NCBI WGS metagenome assembly CERI01 (sample SAMEA2620979, study PRJEB7988) | marine metagenome | isolation source: saline water (ENVO:00002010), including
TTTGCGACCAAATTTCATCCATAAGAATACAGATACAGTGAATCCTAGGAGAAATCCAGCGATACATTGATCTGGATGATCACCCATGAAAGGCCTAGTTACGACAGGACCTACAAAGAAAGTAAGAATACTATAAAATATCATAATACCAATCATTGTCGGATTAGAAAGATGAACCATTTTATAATATATAAAACTATTTTAATTTAGTGAAAAAAGTGTATATTTTTATGAATAAAAATCTTTAAATAAATCATCCACTGATTTAACATCTTTTAGAATTTTACCCTTCGCATCTCTGATATCATTTATGTGAATTAATTTATTCGCGTTTCCATTTAAATATTTATATCTTGTGGTATAAACGGGTTTTACATCAAACATGATTTCCAAAAAGTTACATATATTTTTGGTATGCTCATTGCCAGCATAATAAATTATATATTGTGATGTATTTTTCTTACCTTTTTCATTACAATGTTTAGGTGTGTTTTTACTACGATCATAATTCATAAACATTCTACATATAGTATAAAAATCCGTAAATACTAAAGTATAATCACTATCCCTCAATGAAATAAATCTTCTAATAAATATTTCAATTAAATCCCTCGGAAATTTTACTGAACGGATACATTTATTATATTCTTTTCTAATAAGTTTTCTAGTTTGAATGAAAAAATCTTTATCCGCTGTTGTTTCAACAAATGAGTTATCTTTTTGATAATATTTAATCCTTTCATCAAAATATTTATCAAGCTTCACTGCTATATCCGCCGGTATTTTTTCAATGAAGCCTAACAAATAAAGAATTATATTCCTTTTACTAAATTTAGCATTTATTTTATCTATTTCATATGAGTATTTCATAAATAATTCATCGTATGGATTAGATTTCCAAGCTTTGCCAATTTCAACTTTGAATCTTAAATCCCAGTTTTGGTATCTTAAATTATCATAGTTACATTTTTTACCCGGAATATGATGCACTGGGCAAGCGTAAAATTCCCTTCTCATAGCGCTTAATGGGTCTGAATAATTTTGTATTTTTTTACCCTTAGGTAAATCATGATAAGGTGGATTTTCAGAAAAGATATCTATACAATGTGGTGATTTCCTTATAATCTTTTTGACTAATGTTGTTATTTCGATAATTTCAGGTGATGTATGCTGAACATATTGCGTATGTCTATCACCGAATAATAAAAAATGTTTCATAACACCATTCACTTCAAATTTATAATAATGCATTGAGATAGGACCTCCTATCGTATTTGTAATGCTTGTTATAGCGATTTTTTTACCGATTGGACCATCTTTTTTAACACATCTTCCAGTAGCATTATTATAAATATAACCAGGCTTACATTTATAATTAAATTCTATTACTTCATCTTCCGGTAATTTACGATTCAGTATACATCGGTTTGTTTTAGGGTTTAGTATTTTATTAGGTGGACATATCTTCTTTTTCTCGGTTTTATTCCTATCAATTATACATCTGTTTGTTTTTTTATTCCGTGTTTTTCCTTTAGGACACTTATCCCTTGTATTTTTACGTGTATTTTTCCGATTAATTATACATCGTTTTGTTTTAGGATTAATTACCTTCCCTTTTGGGCATATTTTTTTATCTTTTGATTTAGGAGTAACTTTTATGGATTTTCGTTTACATCTCTTTTGATTTTTATTATCGCTAACCTCGCATTCATCAGATATATCTGTATTAGAAAAAACCTTTTTACAACGCCCCTTTTCACTTAATCCACAATACATCTATTATATATATTACTTTATTAATTTTTGTAAATTCATATGTTGATAGCGTACTAGTATATCTATATCTTCTAAAGCAGACGTATCTCTCCAAGGTATCTTATTACCTTTTTCATTAATGATTGGTCTTGGTTCATCATATCTACCAAATTTTAAATGTTCTTCTTCTGATATTTGCTTCGCATGTTTCTTGCAGTAATCGCCATCTTGAATTTTATTTGGGCACCGAATATCAGAATATCTGGGACCCATGCATCTCGCGCAGCATTGATTTTCAAAATGTTCTTTATCACTAGGTTTACTTATTTCAAATGGATATTTATGAATTTTATCTTTAATCATTTCCATCAGTGATTCTTCGGGCAATCCTTGACCAATTTCATCTTTCAACTCATCAAATAATTCTATTTCTAATTTGTGATTTAATAACGATACTATATCCATTTTACCTAATCAAATGGTAGAAAAAAATCAAATTTCTTATCTTTGTATTCCGATATAACTCTTTCGATAATACTGTTTATTGATTCATTTACTATTTGATTTATTACCAAATCATTGATGTGATATTTAATAGATGTATTTATTTTGATGTATGTTTCTTGTGGAATATATATTTCGTTATATTCGTGAGAAATAACATCTTTTAACTTATCATTAAAAGATGTTTTCGTATTGTATGTGTTTTCATTCTTTTCATCTGCTAGTAAACTTGGATTTGCTAAAATTCTATAATTATCCATAAATTATATGATTAGATTATATGAATAACAGTATTATAATTATTTTTATTTATATACTTAACATTTAAATGTAAACTTTCTTTTCCTGGTTCGATCTTATCATTTGTATAGTAATTCTTAGAGAAATATAAGTAATTGCCGTTATCGTCCTCGTTTATAAATCCATTATAATATTTTAATGAGGATTTAAGATAGTTATTTATTATATAAATATAATCCGCTTTATTATCGAGTATGTAAAATTTATAATGATTATTTTTGTCTATTAGTTTACCTTTACAATGAAATGGTATTCCCTTAATAGGGAAATCATCTTTATAATATAGCTTGTATGAAGACGATGTGTCTTTTATGAACATTTTATCAATATTAATATCTTTTAAAACTATATGACTCATTATAAACTACTTAAATTAAAATATAATTACATAAACCAATACAATGAAAAACAAATTACCAGATATATTAAACAAAGATATATTTAATATTACATGTCCTAATGTTATCTTTTATGGTCACCAAATAAACTTACATGAGTATCTAAAATATGTATTTGGTCACACAAAAACAGCGATAAAAAATAAAATGATATATGAAAACAATGACAATTGTAAAATAATAGATATAGATATCATAAAAACGAAAAATATTAATGATTTTTTTAATTTATTATTCGAAATAATACGTTCAGAAAATTATTACAGTAAATTTGGTCAACATATTATAATCTTTAAGAATTATAATAATATTTCAAATAATATACAGAATAAACTAAGAGTAATTATAGAAAAGTATAGAAAGACCACGCAGTTTATAATGATTACGGAAAAGATAAATACAATCATAAATCCTATAAAAAGTAGATGCTTGTGTGTAAGAATACCCAATCTGTCAATGAAGGAAAAGAGAAATATATCTCGAACTTATCTTAAAAATAAATCATATGAAGAAAGAATCCCCATTTATGATTGTATATATTCTCTAAATGACAGAGATGAAATCATAAAATATTCGAAATATAATGAATACATACAAAATCACGAAGATATCTATCTTAAAATCTATCGAAAGTTAAATGAATGGATAGATGAATGGATAAACAATGATAATATAGTTTTATCTGAAATTAAAGAATATTCATATCATGTTTTGAAATATGATATACTTAATATTCATTCTAGATTATATGAATATTTTCTCGTAGATCCAAAATACACAATAAAACAAAAAATAGAATTAACAGAGTGTATCTCTAAATGCGAATATGAATTTAGTAAATCATATAGATCACTTGTTCATATAGAGTTCATGTTTATTTCGATTATTTACTTACTAGCCTGAACAAAGTAAATCGATACAAGGAAGAATAATGTCATGTCCTTAGTATAAAAACTAGTATAAAGTAAGATTAACCATAAGAATAATCTTACAAAAACATTGTTCATTATAGAGTGAATAGGATTGAGAACAGGACCAATCGTAGACTTGATCCGCGAATTTAAATCTCTCCCTAAAATATCAGTCGGTGCATAATGTATTAATATTAAAATAATCAGAGCCAACTCAATTGGTGTACGTTGTTTGTTCACGAGTTCTCCAAATTTATTCGCTAAATCAGATGCTTTCATTTTATAAACTTACAAAATATTTTTATTTTAACTAAATCATTTAAATAGAACATATACTTGAAATATTAACATGGATTACTATAAAATCCTAGAAATAGATAAAAATTCAACTACACAGGAAGTAAAAAAACATTATTATAAACTTGCTAAAAAGTATCATCCAGACAAAAACAATGGTATTTCAGATGAAAAATTTAAAGTATTATCAGAGGCATATTCTACACTATCCAACCCCAAGAAAAGATATATATATGATATGAAATTATTATTTAAAGAAAATCTAGGGGAAGATTTCATAGATCATTTTTCAGATATAGAGTTAGAAATACTTCATGATTATTATTTGAGACTTAAAGAATCCACTGAATTTAAATTCTTAAAATTATTATATAATTCGTTGCCCAAGAAATTTAAAGAAAAAGTAAAAAGAAAATTCAAACAACACAAATTAGATAAGAAAGATTCACTATTGAATCTGAAAGACATCAAATATATTTATGCGAATAGCATAGACAATGATTATACTCTGAATCTAAATCGATCATTAAAAGATGTATATTTAAATGTGAGCAAAGAAATAATTCTCATTACAAAGAATTATGCATATCATGTATTTATTACGAGTAGCGATTATTCATTAGAATTTAAAATAAGTAATCGTGTTTTAACGATTCATATACAGACGGTATTACCAGAACATTATACATTAAATGGTCAAGATATTTATTATAATCATAGGATTAACCTTTATGAATATTATTTCGTGGATACATTCCCTATTGTATTACCTAATGAAATTCAAATTAATTTGAAGAATTCTTTAGAATTTAACAATTCGGTAAAACTACCATATCTTGGACTAAAAGACGGATGTAATAGAGGGGATTTATATATTTATAAGAATCTCGATCTAATGATTCATAATAAACATCAATACAAAAGTGTCATCAAAGAAATATTTAATTGATATATTAATTATTTACTACCAGTTTGGCGGGGATGAGGCTCTTCGCCCAGCACGCATTTGACGTTTGGAGTGTGTTCACGCGACCACAAGTTATTTCATCTATTTTCCATGATCCGGGTGCTTCGGTACAATCACTGGGGGAACTACACGTCACGCCATTTGCATCGTCAAATAAACCTAAAAGCCCTTCAGTCAATCTATTACACTTACGCATTACCATTTGAAATAATAAATTATTACGATCAGTTATATCCGCATTTGCCATTGATACAGTCCATAGTGGAGCCGGACACTACCGACCCAAGTTTGCATTGGTTGGAGTTGTCACACTCGTCTCCTGGTTTGGCGACACCAAATGTAAGAGGCCCAGCATACCACATTCCTTCAGTCAATCTATTACACTTACGCATTACCATTTGAAATAATAAAACAACCAAGAAAAATAATAAAACATGTTCTAATTTCAGTTCCATATTATAATACTATAATATAAAAAAAATAATAAATTATATATGTTTACTCAAATTTCAAATGATTTAATACATCATTTTTTAGGAAAATCTGATATTAATAGTCTTTTAAAATCAGATGTCATAAAAACACTATATGAAAATTTAAACAATAAGTATACTAATTCGAAGATTAAAATAACAACGAATAAGATGAGTTTTCCGACTAATGTTTTCATAGCGAATAGCATTCAGGATAAGCTACATTCATATAAAAATGTTATGACTTTAAGTTGGACAACAAGAGGTAGAAGAAACGTAAGAAACACATTACACATATATCTTGGCAACGAAGTCGAACCGAATACAAAAGTATTAGTAGATGCTATTTCATATATTACTTCTTTTAGCGATAAAAATAGAAAAATAACAATTCATTTATGTCTCTTACCAGATAAGAAGATTTTAAAGAAGAATTCCCAAAGATTAACTAACCTGAATGTTAATTCAGGGTCAAATCATTATACAAATACAGAATCAGAAATTTGTATTTTTAGGTCAGAGGAGTGTATTAAAGTAATATTCCATGAAATACTTCATGGTTTGAGATGCAGTGATTTAGGTGTTGATAAAAATATCACCGAAAGATTATGTCAAAAATATGGTATAAATAGAAGAGATATCTTGATTGATGAATCTTATACTGAAATATGGGCTAAAATATTAAACTGTTATTTTATATCATCATTGACTAATTCATCTACAAAATATCAACATTTTTGTACCATGTTAGCAATTGAAAGAGAATTTTCTCTTTATCAATCTAGTAAAATAAGGGAATTCATTAAATCAACTAAAGATAAAAATTTAGACAATAGCACAAATGTTACAGCGTATTATCTAGTGGTTGGTGAAATTTTTAATGAGTTGGAATTATTTTTGAATAAATGTGGTAATAATCCCTATTTAAAAAAACATAAAGCATGTTTAGAATATCTATATCAATTGGATTTACCAATGAAAAAGAAGGTATCAAAAGATGATAAATATTACAATACACTTAGGATGAGTTTATGTGAATTAAGTATTTAGATTTTATGATAGAAAATCTAATGAGAAAAGTAAATTAAGAATTTATATGTAAAAGAAATATTGATCTAATCATTGCTAACTATAATACACTTAAATTTAAGCAGTCGGGTATACTCCCTCCTTGTTGGGAAAATGAACCTTCATGAACTTCTGGAGATTAAAGAAAGTAAGATCATCATCCTTGCTCATCTTAAGGAGCTTGCGTAGAGAAGCGTCCGCCTTGATGTGACGCTTGTCAGCCGGGTTCTGGAGATTCTTAGTCTTGCAGTACTCGTGGATGCGCTTGGTGACATCGGTGCGAGAGATTAGCTCATCCTTCTTCATTCCAAGGAACTTGCGCATCTCATCGGAGACCGGTCCCTCCTTAGCAAACCCACTCTTCGGGGCATTCGGATCGCGTGGCTTGCGTGCGCGCTTACCATTTGCCTTCTTGTTGAGTGCCTTAGTGTCTCGATGAACCTGCTTCTCGAGCTTTTGAAGGCGAACTCGTAGGCCACGAATAGTGGTCATGGCCTCATCGAGAGCGCTGACAACAGCGCTAAACTCTCCAAGATATGGTGTATCTGAAACAACTGGTGCTTCGGTGGTGACCGGTGCTTCAGTAACCAGTGCTTCAGTAACAGGTGCTTCGGAAACTGTCTCTACCTGAACCGATTCCGGCACAGTCTCCTGAACTGGGGCTGGTGCCGGGGCAGTCGTCTTGGTGGTGGTCTTCTTAGACTTCGTGACAGGAGTGCTCTTCTTTACGTTCTTCTTATTGGCTGGGGGCATTATTATTTATATTCTCTATTTATATTTTATTCTTATCAATCAACCGCGCTTACTTGGTATACTATACTAAATGAATATTCTTTTAAGTAATTTTAATATTTACAAGTGTATAATGGGAAAAATATTATTTGATCAATATACATATCTACATTTCGCATCGGGTATTACATCATATTTTTGGAATGTTGATTTATTAACTACAATTATCTTACATACAATATTTGAGATACTAGAGAATACAAATGTTGGAATGAAGATTATTAATAAATATATAAAATTATGGCCAGGTGGAAAACCATCAAAGGATTCTTTTATAAATTCTGTTGGTGATACTATTGGAATTATCGTTGGTTGGACCACTGCATACATGATAGATAAAATTGGCGAAAAATATGGATGGTACAAATCTCATCTTTAATTCATCGTTAGTTCATCATAAATGATAACCAATCAACATGAGCATGATAACACTGCGGAGAAACTGTGCCAAAAGCTATCAAAAAATACATGAATCCAAGTTTTCTATCCGAATCTGTTTGAGCTTGAGTAAATTTCATTACTTCATGTAATATTAATTCTTGTAAATCTTCTTTACACGAATAATTCATTACTTCAATCATCGGGGTTCTAAATATATCTGCGTTCGGTGGACATATATTTCGTTTCATTTGTTGACTTAACTGACTACGATAATTCCAAATGTCTTCTAGTTGTCGATATAATTCTTTTAATCTTCGAACACTTAATGATGTAAACCATTCTACATGACACGTGTATCCAGATTGTTCAATAAAAGAAAATAAATCAACGATCTTTTGCTTAATCGTTTCTTTTCTATCTCTTACAATAGTATCCGTTAAATCTTCATATCCGCTTTCATTTTTTAATAAATTCATCTTGTTTTTTACTTCTATGATAACAATAGATGGTATTTCTTCTGTTGTATAAGGGTTTGAGTATCTCATTTGTATTAATTTATCTAATGATCTTATATCAAATCCCCATCTAATACCACTCTTATCTTTATAAGAATAAAAATATTTAGATTCTATATTTTTTAATTCATCATATGTATAAAAATCTTCATCGTTATTGCATTTAAGATTTTCATTTTTTTGTCTTATGATTTTCCCTCGAGCAAGTGATTGAACTAAAATTATATTCTTATAATTTTTTACAGAATCGTAACTTTTTAATGAATTAATATGTTCTTTAATTTCATCAAATAGGTCATGTTTACTTTTTATGACAGAATTATTATTGATTTTATTCTTCTGATAATATAATAGATCACTTTTTAGATAATCTTTAGATAAACCGGTGAAATTATTAAGATCTATCATGTTATCTTTGACTAAGTGATTTCTACGATGTTTGTAGCAATATTCTCCATAACGACAATTTAAATGACATGTATTTTCAGATTCATTCTTTTTAGGATCAATAAATTTACAATTTTTCATCTATATTAATATCTTATTGAAAAATATTTAAATATTGTTCATATTTTGGGCAAAACTACTTAAAAATTTGATTTGATAGATTAAGTGTAATAAATTATAAACACAAAGAGAAACAGCAAAGAGAAACAACAAAAACAAAAAAACAACAAAAACAAAAAACAAAACAAAGAACAAGTTAAGACAAGTTAAGACAAGTTAAGACAAGTTAAGACAAAAGACAAATCAGTATGGCGGATTTCAAGCCTGTTCTCCCGAAGGAATTTGATGCCTCTAAGGTATCTTTCGCCTATGCCAAGGCCATGTCTAGTGGCGCCAAGTTATTCTTCCTAGAGTACGATGGAGCTCCACTATACGTCCAATCACCTGAGATGGGAGTGACATTCGATCCACAGGTGTTTGAGGATGGTCCAGATGCGAAGTACAATATCAAGACGAATCTCATTCTGTCAAATGAACAGTGTAAGGTATTTCATGACAACATGGTGGAGTTTGATGAGAAGATCAAGGTTCTAGCAAAGAGCAATTCAGTTGAATGGTTCAAGAAGAAGAATATTTCAGACGATGTCATTGAATCCATGTTCACGCCTACGGTGAAGGTATACGTTGATCCAGAATCAGGTGAACCAACCGGTCGCTATCCACCTTCATTTGGTTTCAAGGTGAAGAAGAAGGAAGGTAAGATTCAATGTCGATGCTTCACCGAAGATAAGCGCGAGATCAACTTCAATGACAAGGATGGGGAGAATTATATGGAATTTACAAAGTGTCTTAAGAAGAACGCTCAAGTAAAGGGTCTATTCAAGTGTGACTTTGTATGGCATTCTCCTGGTAAGTTTGGGTGCACGTGGTCTGCTCAACAGCTACGAGTCAAGATTCCAAAGGGATTCGATGAGTATGCTTTCATGGATGACTCTGACGAAGAAGAGGTGTCCGAGAAGCTTCAGCAAGGGAACTATGTTGAGAGTGACTCCGATGATGAAGAAGAAACTGTAGTAGCGGCTTAGACTGGTATATTAGATTAAGATTAGATTAGATTAAATTAACTTTATAATTATTTATTTTTTTTTTATTTCATTAATATATATAAATGAATATTACTATTGAACAAATTTTGTTAATTGTTTTAATAGTTTTTTTACTATATTTTGCGATGAATAAATGTAGTTGTAATATTGAAGGAATGGATACATGCCTTGGAAAGGTAGCTGATTCTTGTGAACTACATTATACGGATTGTGATAATCGTTATACAGTCAATAAAGGTAATATGGGCTTTCATGGCTGCACAAAAGGTGGTTTTATTAATGCGTATAGATGTATATCAACGGGAAAGGACTGTATGTATGGATCGAGTGCCTGTAATGAGGATACGTGTGTAGATGTTAGACCATTTGGGGCAAAAATTGGTGATACTAGGCGTATAGCCGGCCAAGATAAGGCGGGTAAAATTAAATCCGTAAGTTTTCATTATTATAAACCCAACGTTAACACAGACGCTGCAAAACCAAATTTAAAAAATAAAGAATATGCTACGATAGAATATTATTATGAAACCGATGATGACTTCTCTACTGAAGAAAAATATGATGAAAATGGGCGAGACCCTGAGTATGGTGGAAATTATGCACTTAAAGAGAACTCTCTGTCGGATACAGAAACATGGCAAATCTGTAAAAGTCTGTTTGAAAAACTAGGTATTGTATCTTTCTCAATTTCTAAACATGAAGGTGGATTCCGTTTTGAAGTTGTGCGTTATTTCAAAAAAGCGTCAACAATAAGAATGATAGATGGTTCTGGTGATTATTATGACTTAGGTTATAGTAATGGTGTGGGAGGGGATGAAACAGAGAAATTAATTCAAACCAATTGGGTTGATTTTACAAGTGATAATTCTAAAATTGAATTTATAGTGTTAAAATAAGATTTAATTATCTTAAACGCAATACAAGATGTAATGTAGCCTCCTTCTGAACATTATAATCAGCAAGAGTTCTCCCATCTTCTAATTGCTTTCCAGCAAAAATCAATCTTTGCTGATCCGGTGGAATTCCTTCCTTGTCTTGAACCTTCGCCTTAACATTCTCAACTGTATCACTGCTCTCAACTTCGAGCGTAATTGTTTTTCCGGTTAAAGTCTTCACGAAAATCTGCATGTTTTATATTAAAAATATATAAATTAAATTTTAAATAGATTTTATAGTTTTGAAATGCTATAAAATTGATAGGGTCCAAATACGCGACTATTATTCTTTTTCTTTTCTCTTACCATCTTTTTATAACTGATAAACTTAAACATGCTTTGTTTATCTTTATTTCTTTGCCTACAACGAAATGAATCTCTTTCACCATTCAGTATAACTACGTTGTTATTTTGAGTATTAACGTACATCTGGGTCATTTTATGATAATATTTACAAATGTATTTTTAAATATATTTAATCAAACGTAATCTCAATTGATACATGGTTCATCTTTAACCCTCTTGTTGCTGATAAAGATAATTCTTGTCTCTTCTTTCGAGAACCATTTTTTTTATCTGAATTTTCTTTCATCAGTTTTAAAGAAGTATTCATATCATGTTCAATTTCATCTTTATACAGTTCAATATAATCAACGACTAGATTTGAAATCGCCCACTTGAAAAAATTTAATTGACCAATTGTAGTTTCCACAGAATGATTTTCATCCATTTTAAACAGCAAGCGATCTCTTCTACAAAATGGATCAAATCTCTTTTTAGAATATGCTTTTAATTGTGATTTATATGAATGAAATACATTCATA
>CERI01116302.1_pt1 | contig 11669 bp, 4 predicted proteins | sample 350261 | NCBI WGS metagenome assembly CERI01 (sample SAMEA2620979, study PRJEB7988) | marine metagenome | isolation source: saline water (ENVO:00002010), including
CTACGATTGAATATAAAATATTAAATATTAATATGACAAGTTATTTATTGCCAAACAACATTACTCTTACCGATGAAGATTCATTGACACAGGTTTATTCAATACCCTCTATCGTTGAAACTTCATTTGCAGCCTTAAATATTGGAGATATTAGAGACCCGGTTATTTCCTTAAATGATTCTAATAAAACCGTTTCATATTCATGTGATTCTTTGACTATCAATAAAGGAAATAATGATTCTATTATGATATCTAATTTAAATGATACAATTTATGCTCATGATGGTTCTACTTTATCAAGTCTAAATCTTATTACTCTCTCAAATCTCAAAAATTTAACTCAAAATATATTTTTTGATTCGTATACAAATAACGAGAAAAAACTTAAAGGATACATTGCTGCTGTTCTTGTGAATGAAATGATACAAGATGTATCCGGATTATCCAGTCACGATTTGAGTTTAGGGGCAGATACTGAGTTTCCTGATACAAATTTAAATGATACCATACTTTCTGATGTTATATCAAATTTGGAAACATTACTTGATTCTTATTTTGATAATGTAGATGATAGTCAATCCTTTTATTATTGGAAAAAGTTTACAGTGGATGTAAATAATAATATTATTTTTGAGAATAATGATAAAATTTTCTTTGTTATTGAGGTTCCTTTTCAAAATGCAACTTTATCCCAATCAGGAACCATTAAATTTACACTTTCTCTTAACGTAATCAAGACTACTTAATAATTTTGAATTTATGATATTGAATTTATGATATTAAAAATTGCATAAAATCAGGAACATGGAATATGATTTAATAGTTATAGGGTGTGGTATATCTGGACTATATACAACTTATTGTTTAGAAAAATCAAATCAGAAGAATTTGAAAATATTATTATTAGAGACAAAATCATATTTAGGAGGTAGATTGAAAACAAAGACGAGAAATAACAAAAGTTTTGACGTAGGTGGAGTTCGTATACATAAAACAAGACATAAACGAGTTATGAATTTGATAAATGAACTCAATTTAGATAAAGAATTGGTGAAATTACCACCTGTAAGTTATGTAATAAATAATGAAGATTACAGTTCTTCAAAAGCAAAGAAATTCTTGAAGAATACTTTTGACATTATATCCCGTAAGTACTCTCATTTACTACCATTTAACACTTTTGGATTTTTTTTAAGGAAATTAAATCTTTATGAAAAGTTTATAAGTTTATGGGGATATAGGGGTAATGTCGAGATATCACAAGCTAAATCGTTTTTGAAAAATATACAAAGTTATCAAGAAAATGATTCTGATAATTCTGATGATTCGTTTTACTTTATGAAAAATGGGTTTTCTGTTCTTATTCAAAAACTTTCTGAAAGGATAAATGCCTCAATTCATCAGAAAGAGTCTGTAAAGCAGATACAAAAGACTTCAGATAACAAATTCATTATACATACTCACAAAACTAAATATAAGACAAAACAAGTGATTTGTGCGATCCCTCCACACCAACTTAAAAAGATGGAATATTTTAAAAAATATTTAGATTTATTGAATTGTGTTGAATCAAATAATTATATTCGTATTTTTGGTGAATTCAATAATTTTTCAAAAAAGTCAGCAGATAGTTTTCACATTCACAATGATACAGTAATTCCACAAATAATATCTAGAGGAGATGGGATCGTACAAATGGCTTATGCTGATAGTATTTTAGCAGAGAATTTGCGTGATATTGTTGTCATAGGAAAATTCAAGAAATTGTGGAATATTATTCAATCTCAACTTAGATTGCGATTATCATCTGAGAATTTAAAATGGGTTGATTATTTTTATTGGAAAAGAGGAACTCATTTTTGGAAACCTCATGTGAATGTGAGTGAATTTTATAAAACCATACTGCAACCAGATCCCGAATTAAATCTTTTTATTATTGGAGAAGCTTTTTCTCATCATCAAGCTTGGATAGAAGGTTCACTCGAAACATCTCAAGATGTCATTCAAAAAATTACGAATCAAAATTTAAAATCAAATTATTCAAAAAACAGAAACTTGAGAATTCCAAAAACAATCCCCCCAAAAACTAAAAAACTAAACAAAACTAAAAAACAAAATAAAACAAAAACAAAATGGATAGAATATGAGGGGGTTCGATATGATATTTCCAAATTCATGAATAACCATCCCGGTGGTTTGGATGCGATATCATCTGGTTTGGGAAAAGATATAACAGAAATATTTAAATCGGTAGGACATTCTTCATATGCTCTACGTATATTAAAGAATCTTCCAATAATTAAACGTGATGAGTACCATGATTGATACTATGATAAATATCATTGTAATTTCTTTTTCTATTAGGTCTAGGATGTTTAATCAATAAATACAAGTATATAATCAAGAGAAGAACGGCACTGATAAAACCAAAATAATTACCGTGTTTTTGTAAGAATGAAAGATTTTGTTTTTCTTTTGATTTTTGAGAAAAATGATCGTGGAAAGCAAGGAAGTTCCAATGTATATCATCAGATTCTGTTTTGAAATTCCAGAAAAAATCGCCCATTGTATGTTTGTAAAATTGAGTCGTCAAAATATTATAGAGTTCCAATTCTTTGTCATAGGTAAGAGTTGCAGGACAATAACCATCCGAAGTAGGTTGAGAGACCCCAGTCCCGAATGAACTTTTATGAACTTTTTTGAAATTGTTTATATATTGGAAGAAAAAACCATTTATTTGAATAATGGTCAACTCATTCCAAAATCTAAGGTGACATTTTTATCTTTGAAATGTCAAAAAATAACTGAAGACGGCTTCTTAGAAATATAAAATTGTATTCAAAAAGTCTGAATTCTAATGAAATTCATCGAATCATTGGTAATCAGATAAAAAGTTGTGATATAGACGCCATTCAGCTGGAAATGGCTCGTGAACATACACCCGAACTTATGAAGACGTTACAGCAAAATGAAATTTCAGAAGAACAACTTCAACAGCAAATACAAGATATAAATAGTGATTATGAAAGAACACTCCATGATAGAAACGAAATAACTGAAGAATATAGAAAACATTTAGAATCTGAATTTAATAGAATGGCAGCAAAAGAACAGGATACTTATAATAAACTGAAGAAACTTGAAAAAGAAACAAAATTTTATGAGAAAGTGAATAAATGGTTATCTATCATTTTTATAATATTATTAATCTTGATTTGCCTGGGATTATTCGTAAAATATTTATCTGGTGAATCAGGTACCTATTATATTTCAAGTTCTTTCCAAAATCCGTTCAATTTTAGGAGACGATCTAATTATAGTTCGGCTTTTGATTATATATCCAGAAATTAATTTAAAAGATAATTTTTTTCTTATTAAAATAAAATTATACATGCCTAATCAAGTTTTACCGTTAAGTAGTAAATCAAACTTGACTTTTGCGGTCACTACCGATATTGAGTCCACAGAAACTCACTTTGCAATTCAAAATATAGGAACTGTTTCTAACTTGAAAATTCATGTTCATGCGAACGATACAACGAGTTACTCTTATGATGAACTCAATATCGATTTTGCAAGTGAAGATAGTGTTTTATTCTTTAACGAGGGAACCGCCGAATCTCCTATATTCAAAAATAATCAAGGTCAAGAAGTATCCATGGATTCTGTGAGTTTTATTAATTTAAAAGCCATGTCCGCTTCTATTTTTCATAATAGTCTTGCGACTCTCAGTGATAAAATAACCGGAAGTATTGGAGCCCATATTGCCAGTTCCGCATATACAAGTATGACCGATTCTCAGATTGCAAATATTAACTTTGCCCAATCAAACGAAAGTCTTATCAGTGGATGGGATGAGGCTAAAAGAACAAATATAACTAATGAGGTTCAATCTCTTATTCAAGAAAGAATCGATACTTCCGGAGATGCTTCTGAGAAAATTTTCTGGCAGGATAAAGTTTTTGGAGGCACCGATCTTACAGGACAATCATCCGAATATTCTTTTGGAACAAATGAAGTCTTATGGATACTTATCGAAAGTCCTTTTTTGATGGAAACATTATTTTCTTTGAATCATAGTGCTTTTGCTCCCCATACAAGAGTTCAAGATTCGACCAGATTTTTAGTGGGTATCGTAAATAATCCTCAAACCATACCCGATACACATACAATAGATGTAAGGGCTCTTTCTTTACATCCAAATGGATTTGTACCTAGACTCATATTAAGTGAAATTGAAGTTGAAAGTGTAAGAACCGGTCAATTAAAAATAATTACCAATATCAATGACTATGATGATGGTAGAATTGTTTTAAATGATGGAGTTTTAGGAAGCGATAAATATAGTGGAAAAGATAAAACGGAATTCTCATTTGGTGTTGACTCTTCATTTGATGCGAGTGGATTTATTGTAAGATTTATTCCCTATATAACCTTCCTGACGGACATTCAAGATAATACTAATAATATTTATGATGATGGTTATTCCTATCAATTTGATATTAAATCTATCGTAAGTAATGCCATCGTGTATTCGAACACATTTAATTTAAATACTTATATTACAAACCTATTGGGTCAATCTACAGAACCAAGTAATTATAATTACTTAAGAGCGAACTCTCCATCATTCTTATTATACCCTAATGATTCTCAAATATCCTATTTCTTTCAGGATTTGGGAATAGCAGGAGATAGATTCGGATCAGAAGTTTGTATTAGTAGTGATGGAAATACCATGGTATCATCCGGCGCTTTTCATTCAACGAACGCTGGTAAAATTCGAACTTATACGAACGAGTCGGGTGTGTGGACACAGTTAGGTGATGATATCGTCGGAACAACCACTCTAAATATGTTAGGATACGGAATGGCTTTAAATAATTCAGGCACTAGATTAGCGGCTTCAATGAATGATCTTCAAGGAGATGGCACATATAATTTGGTAGCAAATATCTATGATATGAGCGGTAATACATGGATTCATTCTTATACAATTGTAGGCAGTAATGAAGGAAGTTCTCCTCAATATAATAAGAGAGGACTCGCTTTCAATGAAGATGGAACAACTCTTATATTTGGTCTATCAGGCATTTATTCACCTGATTTATCTGATACATCAAATGGCACTAAATATGTAAACTTTGGTGGATTTAGTGTTTATGATTTGATCGATGGAGTCTGGACTCAATTTGGAAATTTAATCCGACCCGAATATCCCGACCCAAAAAATTATTTAATGGAAGGTGCTCTATTTGGAGGAAGATTATCCATGTCTTCCGATGGAAATAAGGTAGTCGTATCGTCAAGTAAACATTACGATTCCACTACTCAGACTGTTTATGATAATAGTTCTATAAGAACTTATGTAAGAAACACAGACTCTGGATATTTTGAAGAAGTTCCTGATTCAGTTATTATTGATGGTAATGTTACCATTACCCATAATACTTCAGTGCAAATAATTGAAAATCCTATTTTTACTAGCAGTACTTCCGCTACTTTGGACGGTGATGCTGTTTCTGGATATGAATTGAGTGCTGGCACAACAGACTCGTCGACGGAAATATTTCATGCTTTTGATCACAGCACTTCAACAAATGGTTGGATGTCAACAACTTCAGATAAATGGCTTCAAATTAAATATCCCCAACCAGTTTTATTAAATAGTTACAAATTACAAAATAGCACTTTATCAGTGTGGTCTTATTCATGGATATTAATGGGAAGTAATGATGGTACGACTTTTACTACATTAGATACTCAGACTGCGATTTCAGAACCAATCTCTACTGATCAATATACTGATCTATTTTATATTACTGGAAATACTATACCATACCAATACTATAGAATAGATTTTTCCTCGAATAGTGGTTCTGTTTCTTTGGGTCAATTTAGACTCAATACCTATGAAATACCTCCTTTAATTGAAAATCCTGTATTTACAAGTAGTATCTTAGCGAAGGATCCCATTGGACGCGACCTACCCGGATATGAAGTGAGTGCGAGAACAGTCAATGATACTAATTATGAACCATATTTAGCTTTTGAGCACGGAACTATAAAATCAACATATGCTTCAATTGGGCGAGGTGATTATCGTTCTGCTACTTACGATGGAGAGAATGAATGGTTACAAATTAAATATCCTCAGACAGTTTTATTATATAGTTATCAACTTCAACAAAGAGTAAATTCTGATACTGATTTGTGGTCTTCTTCGTGGGAAATACAAGGCAGTAATGATGGTGTGAATTTTGTCATATTAGATAGTCAATCTGAAATTTCGACTCCAGGTCAAGGAGCGTATACACGAATCTTTAAAATAATTGGTAATACAACATACTACCAGTATTATAGATTAGTTTTCACAAATTATGATAACACTGACAAACAAGTGGCATTAGGTCAATTTAGACTTAATGTCCAAGGAAGTTATAGTGTAACAAGCAATAATAAATCATTTGGGAGAAATTTAGGTATGAGTGGAAACGGTAATGTCTTAGTTTCAGCTTTAGATTCTGAGAGGAGTTCTACTTCCGAACCCAGAGATTTCTGTGCGATAATTTATAGATATAACGAAACAAATTCTAAATGGGATGTAGAGAAATATGTAATGAATCCTTCTACCGATAATAACATTGATAAACCTTTAGAGAGATCAAGTGCTATAAATGACGAAGGTAATGAGATTGTAATTACAAATTATACTTTCCCTAATTTCTTTAATGATGTTTCTGGCATTTCTCAGTCATTATATCTCAAATATTCCGATACGAAGTCTTCCTGGGATGAAGAAATACTAGAAATGGATTACACTCTGACTGCCTTTTCCAGTAATTCTGTCCATGGAATGGATGCTGATATATCAAATACGGGAACCATCGTTCATGGATATGGACATGATAATAATGGCGTTGGAGCAGTTTTTATATTCAGTAGAGACAATGGAATTATTAAATCTATTGACACGAGAAATGATTTAGATCAGGCAATTGATTTATGGATTTCTGATGAATATACAGCAAAATTAAGATATGGAGACATTAATACCTGGGATGTAAGTCATATTGAAGATATGAATGCTTTATTTCAAGATAAAACATCATTCAATTCCGATATTTCCAATTGGAATACTTCGAACGTTACAAAGATGGATGGAATGTTCCAGAGAGCAACATCCTTCAATCAAAATATCGGTGGGTGGAATATCAGCAAAGTCTTTACTCTTCATAGCATGTTTAATGAAAACACCGCATTTAATCAAGATATTGGAAACTGGAATATATCTAATGTTGTTGAAATAACAAATTTGTTTTATATTTCGAGTAATTTTAATCAGGACATAAGTTCCTGGGATACTTCTAATGTCACAGACATGACAAATACTTTTAATAGGGCTACAGTATTCAATCAAGATATCAAATCCTGGAATACTTCCAATGTCATGTCAATGCTAAATACTTTTTCTAATGCTACTTCATTTAATCAAAATATTGGCGGATGGAATACATCTAATGTTACGACCATGCAAAGTATTTTTAATAGTGTTACTTCATTTAATCAAGATATTGGCGGATGGGATACATCTAATGTAGAAAGCATGAGATCCATGTTGTATAATTGTAATTTATTCAATCAAAACTTAGGTTCTTGGAATGTATCGAATGTTACTGATATGAATGAAATGTTGAGTAATACAGGACTTTCCGTCGAAAATTATTCTGGTACACTTATTGGATGGTATACTCAAACACTTCAACCAAATTTGACTTTCGATGCCACATCTTTACTTTATAATTTGGGAGCGCAGACCGCCCGAAATTCACTCACAGACGTATCCACAAATAATTGGACTATTAATGATGGTGGTGTTTCTTATCAATTCAGTAATGAAACTGATCTTCAAACTGCGGTTGATTTATGGATTTCTAACGAAGGTTCTGCGTCATCCACGTATGGAACAATTAATAATTGGGATGTAAGTCTTATTGAAGATATGAGTTCTTTATTTCAAGATAAATCATCATTCAATTCCAATATTTCCAATTGGAATACTTCGAATGTGACAACCATGGTTGATATGTTTCATGGTGCCAATAGTTTCAATCAAAATATTGGCGGATGGAATGTATCTAATGTTACTGATATGAATAGGATGTTCCGTACAACTAATAGTGATGCTTCTGCGGATCAACCGAATCAATTCAATCAAAATATTGGGGGATGGAATGTCTCAAAGGTAGTAAGTATGGACGGCATATTGTCTACTTCTTTATTCGATCAAGATATTGGGAAGTGGAATGTATCTAATGTTACTGATATGAAAGCAATGTTTAACCGTACACCATTTAATCATAATATTGAAGAGTGGGATGTCTCGAAGGTAAAACGTATGGATGTTATGTTTGATCATACTGAAAATTTCAATCAAAATATAGGTTCCTGGAATGTATCTCAAGTTACTGCCATGGGTGCCATGTTCCGTAGTTCTATTTTCAATCAAGATATTGGAGGATGGGATGTTTCAAATTTGGAATCAAATCTTCACATGTTTCGATCATCTTCTTTTAATCAGAATCTAGGAGGATGGAGTATTTCTAAACTTACTAACATGTCAAGAGCATTTGACGATTCAGCAATGTCCGTAGAAAACTATTCAAGTACCTTAATAGGATGGTCAACACAGACCGTTCAGTCGTCGGTAAATGCTACAAACCAAATCAATATTTATTATAACGATGCCGGAGCCCTTGCCCGTGATTATTTGATAGATAACTTTACTTGGAATTTAACAGGTGATACTCTAATTGATTCATCTCCTGTTGTATTATATTCAAAATATAGTGATACTATAGAAAATACCGGTTCAGCGACTGGAATTACACATACAACAAATGCTGTTTATAGTGGAGGAGATATTCATTTCACAAGTGATACTCTTGCTATAACTAATCCGTTTACATCATTGGATCAAGAAATGACTATATCTTTTTGGTTTGAAGGAATAAGTATGTTGGGATCTAATTATAAGTGCGGTTTATTTTATATGACAAGTAGCACTGGTATAATAAATATTCAACTTGATAAGTCAGGTACCACTGAAATATTTAAAACTTGGATGACTCAAAATAGAAGTTCTCCAACTTTGGAAGATGAAATAGAGTTTTCTCTTTACGTGAATGGAGTTAAAGCGGATAATGTTTTTGCGAGTGGGGATAATAACGGAGGTTATAGAACCCATCCGAATATAAGTTTACCTTTCAGTACAATCGATGGAAAAGGTGTATTAAATGAACCTAATTATCATTTCGCTTTTACATTTAATTATAAAAGTGATTTAAGTGATTTTAGTGATATTAAGTTCGGTACAGCGTATCATGATACAAGCTTAATAGGTGATACTAATTGGTTAAGAACAATGCCTGAAGGGAAGATAACTGACTTAAAAATATTTAATAAAGAATTATCCGAGAAGGAATGTTTATATTTATACGAACAAGGTAGACGAAACTCAAAAATATTTAGTCGTAATGTAACTGCTACAACATTCAATGGTTCTGGTGGTTCCTCCAATTCCACTGCAGGTTCATTATTGTCTTCTGATACGGATTTATTTACTTCAGATGAAGAGAAAACCGCTCTTTCTTCAATATTAGGAAATGAATCTAAAACTATAGAAGCATATGTATCAGTTGGTAATACTGGAAAACAATATATTGCGACATTGGGAACCGTAGCTATGAACCAACTTTTTGGATTATATGTTAATAATCTTCAATTAGGTTTTGTGGGAATTAACAATGATCACCTGGATACAGGAATTTATTTATCTATAGGAGAAAGTTATCGAGTTGCCATAAGTTATAGTTTAAGTAGTCCTACTACTGTAACTGTTCTCTGTCAAAATTTAAGAACCGGGATAGAGGAAACATCGTCTGATACCATTTCATCTTTAAATACTACTGGTAATGAATTAGTTATAGGCTCATTAGGACATGGGAATCACTATTGGAATGGAAATATTCGTGAAGTAAATGTATATAATATAGCTATTTCATCCTTTGATGATCTGAATTCTAATTATCCTCCATCAGCAATGACTGCGAATGCAACTACCATTGCAGGATACGGTAAGTTTGAGGTTTCGGCGAGTTCCGTCACACTTTTTAGCGGTATCCCAAGGAATGATTCCCAATATATTCATGCGTTTGATTATACATTAAATACAGTAAGTGGTAATGCAGGATGGGGTTCTGATGAGTTTTATGATTCAAATGGAATTTACTATGGTAGTGAAAACATAGGTGATTGCTCAGGAGAATGGATTTCTTTAAGGATGCACATTCCAGTAAAGATAAATGCTGTAAGTATAGCACCTAGAGAAGGTCATACCCAGCGTGCTCCAAGATCATTTGTCATCTTAGGGAGCAATGATGGAACAAATTGGGACATTATTTACGAGTCACCGGATATACCACAGACAGAATATTCTGATTTGACATTTACAACCTTTGAGTTTCATTCAATTGTTGCTTACCAACATTTTGCTATGGTTATTACGCAAATTTTTGAAAATACTGATGATAGTGATCATTTCGTCAACTTAGCCGAACTTCGCTTCCATAATATACCAGTCCCAATGCCACTTACAACTGAATATCCCACAGTTAATTTAACTTCAAGTTCCCAAGATGGATACACGGTTTCCGCGAGTAGTCATTTTAGTAGTGCCTCTCATCATGAAGTTTTCGCATTTAATGGTGAATATAATAACTCAAATCGTCGCTGGAGATCTGCAAACACTTATGAATCACAAGGCATAGTAACTGAATCCGCCTACGAAGGATCAGCACTACTACAGGCTTCAGCAAGTCCAGGTGAGTATTTGATTATTACCATGCCAAAAAGTATACGATTAAAATACATTGTTGTAAATTCTTCGCAACTACAAACACCCAGATACGTTGAAATATATGGTAAGAATAGTGGCGAAACTATCTGGACTTATATTACAAATTATACATATGTGGTTGACAATGCCTTATCATCAAGTAATTATACAGCAGCCCATCCAATAGATGCGACGGAATATTATTCCGAATATGCCTTTGTTGTTGTTACGACAAACGGCTTTGGAGCCACCTCTATTTATGAACTAGAATTTCATGGTTATGAAATATAATTTATAATAGTGACAAAGTAGACAATTATTGACAATTATTGACAATTATTGATGGAAGTTGTCATATATAATTTAACATTTGAGAAAACACTTAGGTGGAGGACATTTTTTTGGTAGCATACAATCGTTTTCACATTTTGGTGGATTACAAATTGTTTCACATACAGGTTTTCTTGGCACACATTTCATTCTGCATTTTTCTTTTTGACATTCATTTTGACATTTGTAATTACATCCATTTTTCTTGCAGACAACTCTACAAATAGGAGGTTCACATTCCAAATTACAAATGGGGGGTTGTTGAGGCTGGCAGTGAATTCGACAATTTGGTCTTTCACATCGTGGTTTACAATCTTTAGCACAGGGAGATGATTTACAAATCCATACACATTTAGGCTCATCGCAGGTGGTATTCGTAAAACATCTTTGACCAAACTTACCGTTCTTCACAACTTGTTATAAATTGGTATAACCTATACAA
>CERI01053545.1_pt1 | contig 11668 bp, 12 predicted proteins | sample 350261 | NCBI WGS metagenome assembly CERI01 (sample SAMEA2620979, study PRJEB7988) | marine metagenome | isolation source: saline water (ENVO:00002010), including
TTATTTTGCTCCATATTGTTTTAATAATTGAACTATATCTGTGTGACCCCTTGAAGTTGCTTCCATAAGTGCTGTACTACCACTTTCATCTTTTGCATTTACATCAGTACCTGCATTCAATAATAATTTAACCATATATAAGCTTGAAGGCCACATCCCAGGAGCTTCATCAAATCCATCAAAACTATAACTAGTCAATGCCTCTACTTTTTGTGCATGGGTAAATCTTCTTCTTAATTCATCTATGACGACTGCTCTCTTGTAGTCGCTTTCAAGTGAAAGTAACCCTAAGTCTTCTAAGCGGAGTGTCTGAACCATTCTCAAAAAATCAAGACGCTGTTTAGAGGGCACCATCCGAAAATTTCTTTTTTTACTCTTTCTCCTCCTCTTAGTCTTTCTCTTCTTTTTACTCTTTCTACATCTCCTCCGTCCACTTTTACGTTTGAGTTTTCCGTACTTACAAGACTTGCGAGATTTTCTTCGTCGTGTTGCCATTTTTAATTGAATAAATTAAAAATTAAAAATTAATATTTATCTTCAACATAATCTCTGATTGGTGCACCATATTCATTTCCAAACATTAATAAATTTTTGATTGGGGTCATATCTTCTGTGTAATAATTTCTTTCTAATTCATTAACATAATCTAGGGCGGTTTTCCCGGAACTTGATTTTTCATTAACGTCTATATCTGTATATTTTAGAACATCCGAGATAATATATTTATCAGAAGTTTTTACAGCAATGTGTAAAATATTTAATCCTTTATCATTTACAAGATTTGTTATACCAAGTCTATTATATCTCTTAACTAAATGTATAAATATATGATTCTTACTAAATGTTACACAAGTATGTAGTGCATTATTACCACGAGAATCTTTTATAATTAAATGTTCATCACTAACACTATTATTTATAATATTAAATAAAGTCATATCACCTATCTTACATGCTTCAATTAATGGAGTGCTTTTAACAAATCTAATTGGATTAATTGAACCAGGTCTACTTAAATACTTTTTATTAAATTGTTTGACAAGTTTGACTTTATTTATGTGTAAATTAAGAATATAATCGGTTAATAATATAAAAGACTTTTCGTCATCAGAAGCATTGACAAATTCTGGTATAGTTGAATTAATGTTATCACGTATAACCCGTAGTTTATTGAAGACATCTTCAATATTTTCTTCTATATTTGCATCAACTAAATTCTTAAAATAAACATTTTGATTTAATTTATACATCATTGTTAATCTATCTATTAATGATCCTGTTTTGAGATATTTTAAAATAATTGGAGGAATATCCGATTGTAACATTCTATGTGATCTACGTCTATTTTTTCTATGTCGTGTTGCCATTTTAATAATTAATTATTAAAATTAAAATTAAAATCCTAGTTCATCAATTGCATCATTCTCAAGATACATAATAAAACTATCAGTTTCTTGTTCCAAATTCACCTTCTTCAGCGCTGCATTATATCTATCCATATAACTATCTCTCAATTCTGGATTAGTATCATCCATCTCCATAATCTTTTCACGACAACTAACAATATTTGCTTCCATATCCTTCAACTTTTTCATTGTATTAATATATGTCCAAGTCAATTGTGCCTTCTTAACCCTATTAGTAATATATTGTTCTTCAATATCAGGTTGAAGTTCTTCTTGTGGTTTTTTATTTCTTTCTAAAATTTCCTTTTCTCTTTCTTTCATTTCCTCAAGTTCTTTTTGTTCCTTTGTTTGTTCTTGTTGTAATTCTTGACTTAACATATCTTGAATTTTTACTTTATTAATATCTTTGGAAAATGTTGACATATTTGTAATTGGAAAAGGTTTACCCACTCCCGCAATATAAATCTTATGTACTGAATCCACTTCTCTAATCAAAAATTCTGCACGTTTATCACACTTTTCTAATGTATTATAAGTTCCTCGCATCTTTACCATTCCATAAATACCATCTTTATCCGGTTTAGCTGTTACTGAAGGTACAAAAGAAACCAAACAATATTCTTGTTCTTCAATAGTTGGATCAGCAAAAGCACGTTCTTGTGCTGGATAAACTTTTAAGTGTTCTTTATCAACCAATTCTTCTGTTGCAATTTCAACTTGTTCGTTAGTTAACGGATTTATATTAAAATCAAAAAGATGTTCCTTGTCTCTATCAGCAGGTGCAGTAAGTGTATTTTGTGAAGCCATTTATATAATTATTACAATTATTTAAATAGAATTTACCTTTTGGTATGTTAATCTTGCGACAATATTATCATAATTGGTGATGCTAAAAGGGTTGTGTTCAATGATTTCATATCCATATTTAGTTTTTATAATTTTAGGTTGATTATAGTAGGTATTTTGTAAACAATCATTCAAATATATATTATTGTATATGTTTTCTATATATTCTTCCATATATTCATCTAAATCTTCTTCGTCTCCGATTATTAGATGAGGTTTGTTGTTATAAGATATTAAATATTTGTAATCGTTAAATTCATTCATAGGTTTTGTTGAAGAATTATTAATGTTTTTATAAGAGGGATTTTTACTCATTTCTTAAATACAAATAATTATTTAAATACAAAAAAAAAATTGGTAAAAAAAAATTGAAAAAAAAATGTTGATAATTTATAACAAATGACTTTAGATATAACCAATTTTATAAAATGTTCAAGGAGCGATGCAGACTATTGGACACATGTTTCACTGACTGAACCAAAAGGTCGATTACTATTTGATTACGAGCAAACGGATGAGTTTTTTGATAGTTATGGTAATATTTATGATAAAGAAAAGTATGGAATAGCGGAACGACCTGGAAACATGATTCCAATTATAGTTGATATTGACTTGAAAAGTAATACAGAAAAGGAATTATATACACAACAACAATTAGAAGGTACGGTTAAAATTTATCAAAAAGTCATAAAAGATATAATAAAAGATGTTGAATATGATGATTTAGTATGTGTTTGTTTAGAAAAGAAAGGATATAGAAGTGGTGATGTGTATAAGAATGGTTTTCATCTTCATTTCCCAAAACTTTTTATTTCTAGGAAAGATCATAGTGATTTTCTGATACCAAAGGTAAGAAAAGAATTGAAAGAAGTTTTTTCTGAATATAATATTGACCAAGTAGTTGATGATGGATATACGAAAACACCTTGGTTATTGTTGGGATGTGTTAAAGATATAAACTATGATTCTTACACAATTACTAAAATATATGATGGTGAAATGAATGAAGTGGATACAAATATATTTTTTGATTATAAATTGTATACAAAAGATACGAGTTTGATAAGTTTGAATGAAAATAATATAAAACAAAATCTTCCTAGAATATTGAGCACAAATATATGGGGACGTGAATGCTATATAAGAGATTTGAAAGAAGAGTTAGAAACAATAAAGATTACTCAACAAAAGAAAAAGAAAAATAGAAGTAAAGGTAAGAAGAATAAATTTAACAATGACAAAAATCTTTCTGTCAAATTGTTACATATTATTAGTTCAGATAGAGCTGATGATCACAACAATAACTATACGATTGGTATGATTCTTTATAATATCTTTAATAGTAACAAAGAAGGTTTGAAAAATTGGATCAATTTCTCTCAAAGAATAACACAACCACATAAAAACAGAGGAACTCCTGGTAATCTTAATATAAAATATTTTGAAAAGTGTTGGGAGAAAATGGATGATTCTGAATATACTATTGGAACTCTTAAATATTACGCGAAAATTGATAATCCTAAAAATTATGAAAAGTTGATGAATGAAGAAGCCAGTAACTATTTAAACTCTTACATAGAACTCGGTGGAACTCATTATGATATTGCAAAAACACTTCATACTAAATATGCAAATGTGTTTGTTTGTAGTAGTTTATATGGTAAGAATGGTGAATGGTACATGTTTGAAGATCACGTTTGGAAACATATCGAAGAAGGTATCTATCTTCGTAAACTTATCAGTACCGAGATTATTGCAAAGCTACGTCAAAAAAACAAAGAAATTGATCGCGAACTTAACCATTTACGAAAAAACTTTTTCAAAACAGAAACAGAAGATGATGATGATGAAAGCGATAGCGATGACGATGAAATCGATAATGATCGACATCAACAAAAACACAAGAAATCATACATCGAAGAACGAAACAAACTTGAAGAAAAACAAAAAAATATTTTCCGAACTATTCAAGAATGCAAAAAAGCCTCATTCAAATCCGGTGTCATGACCGAAGCTCGTGAACTATTTTATGACTCAACCTTTCGTCACAAACTAGGTTCAAATAAGTTTCTAATCGCTTTCAATAATGGTGTTTATGATTTAAAAACACAAACATTTCGTGAAGGCCTTCCTTCTGATTACATGTTCAAGAAAATGCCAATTGATTATAAGCATTATAAACAAACCGATTCTGAAATTAAAAGCTTGAATAAGTTTCTTCAACAAATATTTCCTAATAAGAGATTGTTAAAGTATTCATTAGATTATCATTCTGATTTGTTTGTTGGTGGTAATCCACGTAAAATTGCTCTCATTTATCAAGGTGATGGTAATAATGGCAAATCAATTTTTCAGAGTGTTATTGAAGGCATGTTTGGTAGTGAAGGTATTGGTTATGCCGCGAAACTGAATACTAGCTTTTTAAGTGGTAAAAAACAAGCTTCAAGTGGACCACAGCCGGATTTAGATCGTTTGCGTCATGGTTGTCGTCTTGTTGTAATGCAAGAGCCTTCGAAACAAGAAGTTATTAATACGGCTCTTCTTAAAGAATTTACAGGTAATGATACAATGTATGCGCGAACACTTTATAAAGAAGGAGGTGAATTTTTACCGCTTTTCAAACCGATTATTATTTGTAATGATTTACCAAGTTTATCTTCTAATGAGCCGGCAGTTTGGTCACGATTGCGTATTCTACCATTTGAATCTAAGTTTGATACTGAAGAGGCTCCTAATACGTATGAAGAACAATTGGAAAGAAAGATATTTCCAAGAGATGAACATATGAATAATAAGTTGTCTCAGTTTATGTCACCATTGGCATTTACACTTATTAATGTGTATAATAAGAGAGATGGTAAGACATACGAGGAACCTCCTGAAGTATTGAATGCAACAAATCGGTATCAGAATCAGTGTGATACGTTTAAGCAATATTTGGATGAAAGGATATATGAGGAGGAAAATAAAAATAAGAAAGATAATACAAGATGGATTCGATTGAGTGACATGTATCCTGATTTCAAAAGTTGGTGGAATGAATCTATTAGTAATAAAAAAGTTCCTAATAAAAATGAATTGAAAGATTATCTTAACAATTCAAAGGTGTGGGGTAAGTATTGTTTACCTGCTTCAAAGTGGTACGGATTTAGATTTAAAACTATTGAAGATGAAATAAATGATTTGGATATGGGTAATCTTAGTATATAATTAAATTTATTAAATAATTAATAAATTTAAATCATCTTCTTTCGTTACGCTTTCTATGCTTTCTTCCTCTACTTTTATCTTTTTTATCTTTAATCTTACCAACTTTTTCATTTAATTGATTAAGAGTTTGAACTAGACTATTTAGTTCATCACTATCATAATCATCTTCAGATTCAGATTCAGATAGTTCTTGTCGTGTTTGTTTATTATTATTTTTTCTCATCCGTGTTTTTTCATTAAACTTCGAATAATATTTATCAACTTGATCATTCATTTTGTAATTATTACTCACACCTCTTTCAAAATCTCTGTATGCACCATCCCTATAATCTTGCTGACCCCAATACCTATCAGTCGGTCTACGTCTAAAATCATCCATTGGCTCTGGTCTTCTATTATCATATACATCTCGTGGCATTTCCCTTGGCATTTCCCTTGGCATTTGCCTATACATATCTTGTTCCCTCTGTTGCCTAAACATCTCCTCATAATCTGGAGTTTGTTGTGGTTGTGGTTTAGGCTTATTTAATATTTCATTTTCTTGTCTCATGTTAGTCATCTCAGGTTCTGTAACACCACTAATAATACCATTATCACCTTCACCATCACTTTCACTTTCACTATTATTTTCGATATTTATCGGACCATTAAGATTGTCAATCAGCGTTTTGATTTGTTCTTCTTTAGCATTATCAATAGTCCATCCCGGACCACCTTTCATCCTTGAATTCCATCTACCACCTATTGACTTGATTAAAGAATCAAATTGACCGGGTCCTCTGATAGCTAACTTTGTTTTGTTATATGGTTCATAACTTAATTTCTCCATTTAATAATTATTTAAAATTCTTTAAATAATTTTAATAACTTTGTGATATATTTGTTTGATTTCTTCGATTATTCCAGCTATTATTTACTTTATTTCTTCTTTTTTCATTATTTTTAAATTTACGTTTCTTTTTAATATTTACTCGTTCGTTATTTTCAGATTCATTAACTTCTTGATTGTCTTCTTGAATGACAAATATGTTTACAGGAATAGAAGGTGTAATTTGTCTTGGCCTAGGTCTAATATTTTCATTTCGATAACGTCTTCGTCTTCTTCGACGATTTATTCTGGATGATTGATAATCACCATCGGAATAATACAACATATCAAAATCTAATTCAATCTCAAACATATTATCATCTATTTCATCGTAATATTTAGTGTTAACATTACCATATTGAGCGCGACAAAAAGGACACTTTGGAACTTTAATTTTTGGGAAACATTCACTACAAACTTTATGATTACAAGGTAATATAGTGAATTCAGTATCGGTTTTAGTGTCAAGACAAACACCACATTCCATTTTTTATATGATTTATAAAAATTGATAATTTTTAATTTTGTTTCTAAAATTAAAAAAATGCCCCCTAAAATTATTTATGTTGAAGGTAATATCGGTACAGGTAAATCCACATTTCTAAAACGATTAGATAATGAAAAATTAAAAAAGAAGTATAATTATGATGTTATATACGAACCAGTGGACAATTGGCAACAAATTGGTATCCTTGAAAAATTTTATTCTGATCCAACAAAATATTGTTACTTATTCCAAAGTTATTGTCTATTTAGTCGTTTCAATCTATTAGATAAGATAAATGATAATCTTGATTACATATTCATAGAAAGATCCATCTTCTGTGATAATAATGTATTTGCAAAATCTTGTCATCACCTTAATCAACTAAACGATATTGAATATGATATTTATAAGTTGTGGTTTGATAAATTCTTATCTGTTCATCCAAATGAATATTGCCACATATATCTTCAATTAGACCCTGAAGTTTGTCTTAAACGTATAATACAACGAAATAGAAACGAAGAAACTGGTATATCTATTGAATATCTTCAATTATTACACGAAAAACATGAAGCTTGGTTGGGTGATAATAGTACTTGTAAAAAAATATATGATAATACACAATTGTTGAATCCTGAAAAAGTTATTGCAGATGTTAAGAATTTCTCATTTTAAATTATATCACTAATTTAAAATTAATTCATAAAATTATTCTCTTCATGACTTCCAACTTGATAATTTGTTTCATCCTCATAGTCAATATTTTCTATTTCAATATCGTCATATACACCACTTTCTTCCTCTATATTATTGTTATCAACGTGATTTTTATCATATACCGGATTATGAAAATGAACAGACTCACTTGACTTTGGATATAATTGCACATTTCGTGTATAATATGTGTCTCTAATAACATAGCCTACGAATAATAAAATAGTAAGAACCAAAAATATTGTTAATACCGTTATTACCCCTTTTGCATCTTCACTATTATTTGTGCTTGTGGAACTAATAATGATTGTAGGCGAATAAGTTGGCGAATTTGTAGGAGTATGTGTAGGGGAAAACGTAGGAGTATAAGTAGGAGTATGTGTAGGTGAATAAGTAGGAGTATGTGTTGGTGAATAAGTAGGAGTATGTGTTGGTGAATAAGTAGGTGAATAAGTAGGAACTTTAGTGATTAAATGTGTGGGTGTGTGTGTGGGTGTAAGAGTAGGATCATATTTTGGATCAATACAAGTATATCCGCCGAGACCGCAAAGCAGATTGAAGTTGTTTTGTAAACAAGATTGTCTACAGCAATCACCACCATCATAGTAACATTCCTCGGTATTGTATCCACCTGTTGTATCACATACGCTATCACCAAGGTAAGTAGGAAAACGAACATTACAATAGGTATCAATATGGGGCATAGTTAATTTTTTTTCGTAATATATGTAATTTTTATCTTCGTTAAGATGAATTAAATTTTTGGAGATGTGATCTCCAACAACATGTCTTGTGAGGTGACAATATTGTAAATTATCATTATAATTTGTGGATAAACATGCAACATTAGATATACACATTTGTAAACAAGTAGTCAAGTCTGGAATATTTGTATATGTTGTCAATGTAGTTCCGATTATAAAACCAACTTGTGGTGGAAGAAATAAATCAAAAACAGATACTGACTCAGGACTATTTTGTATACAATAATCATAAATTTGATTGCAATGGTCGTTGAAGTAATCACAACAATTAGAGTCGATATTTAGAGTATAATTGGTACATGTTTCACTTGTATATTTAGTAGGTGTAGTACAATTTACAATAGGATTGGTAAAATTATGTGCACAATTAGTATACCAATTAACACATTTAGTCATGTTTTCACAACAATAAGGTTCGATGTTAAGAATAAATTTGTGGCAATAGTCGGAATAGGATATATTTGATATGGTTTGATTATGATATTGACAGATGTGATGCAAGTTATCGATCACATAATCACTATAATCAATACAATGAGTATACATATTTGTACATTCATCATCAATCAAAAAATTACTACAACAATCTTTATTATTTTGAATTGTATAATCAAAACAATCTTTATCATATGTGATATTTAAAAAATTTGTTATCACATCTGTATTAATATCTATACATGAATTGTAACTGAATTGTATTAGTGCGAATAATAATAACATAATTAACATAAAATTCATTTATTTTCTATCAAAAATCTTTAAATTAAATTAATTAATTAATTTAAAAGGAAACAACGAGAGTTAAAATGTCTTCAACAAGTAATTACGTTATTTTATGTGAAACGAGTGGGGAGGAACTTGAACAATGGTATTATTTTATTAAGTACGAAGGAAATGAAAAGGCTCTTAAGTATTTGAATGATCAGTTGGAAAAGGTAGAAATGTTTGTATTGGATGATTTGAGTACATTTGAGCTTGATTTGGAAAGTAAATTGAGTGAAACGTGTGCAAAGGAGATGACTATGGTTGATATTAATAGTTATACTTATCATAGAAAGTTTGATGGAAAACTTCAATATATTGATTTTAAATTGAAGAAGAGAGATGATAATGAAGATATGATTGAAAAAATTCACAATACACTTGCATTTGGAGATATAGATAAGTTTATAGACAATGAAGATAAAAATGGTAAAGAAGATGTTATTGAGGATGAAGAGTATGAAGGTGAAGGTGACGATGGTGAAGAAGAGTTAGTACCTAAACCTGATGAAGACAATGATGATGAAGATGAAGTGTGTCAGCTTATTCCATCTCATTTAAATATTAGTGATTAAATTGATTTTTTTTTAAAATATTTTTATATTTTAAAATGTACAAGTTAAAACAGAAAGAAGGTTATCGCAAAGTATATAATGTTAAGTTGTGTAAAGGGGAGATATTTAAAGCGACAACTGAATTGAAAGATTTAATTAATAGATTAGGAGAGTATACTGATGAAGCGATTGAAGCCAGCGAGGATGCTGATGAGTTGTTAGAGAAGAGAAAACGAATTGAGAATAGAGTCGATAATAAGAAATTGAAAATAAGAAATTTGAAAAAAGATTTGGTAGAATATGAGGATGTGTTACAGAAACATGAGTCAGGTGAGTTGGATGAAGAATATACAACTTCGTATAATAATAAAGTAGAAGAGAAAACAATAAGAAGGGAAAAGAGATTTGAAAAAAGAACAAAAACAAATACAGAAAATAAAAAGGTAAGTCAACAATTTTATCAAAATAGTCGTCAAGCATCAAGAGAAACAAGATATACTGCAAAACAGATTGATTATCATTACAAATACTTTATTAGAAATTCTAATAAGGTACCAAGTTATGTATTACGTAATTTGAAGAATATGCCAAATAATAAAGGTTATATATGGAGAGGTATATGGTTTTACGGAGAAAGGAATATACCTAAAATTAGACAAGGGGATAAATTTGTTGAAGATAAGACTCTTAAGATGCATGAATTAGTAGGGAAAGATACATTTATTAGATATAAAGATATGGATGGTAAGTGGAATGTTACTAAAAAGGAAAAGACTAATTGTAGAGGTAATAATACCAATAATAATTTTAGAGGTAATAATACCAATAATAATTTTAGAGGTAATAATAATGTTAGAAGTAATAATTTCAAGAGGAATAATAAATTTAGAAAGAATAATAAAAAATAAATTAACTATTTAAATCACCTATATCTTCCATATTTGGAGGTTGCATCTTCTTCTTTGTTGGTTGTGTCGTATTTTTGGATAATGTATTCATCATATTTAATATATTATTTCCAGTTCCTTTCATGAACATCTTACTCGCAATAAATATACCTGCATTGAACAATATTAAACAGGCTAACCTTATTTCAACAGACCATTGTTTTGATTGAGGAACATATGACTTTTCCCCTAATTCCACCAATAACTTGTCATATGAACTCATATTGACCATCTGTTGCTGTGTAAATCCCTTCATATCAAATTTCAAAAATCTTCCTAATAGATACTCAATCGCCATACAACCCCCTATTAAATATGTTCTATAAGTATCAACATTTGAGTCTATACTTAATCTTCTTAACGTATTTTCATATGTATGATTTAACGTTTGATAGTCAGTATTCATATTAAATTGAGGAATGTCACTACCTTTATATGATTTTTTTAATAGTTCAAATTTAAAAAGTAGTTCTCTCTTCTTATCAATTTCATCTTCATGACGTTCTTGTTCTGGAATCATATCATCTAATCTATTATTTAATTCATCTAATGTTGGTATTTTACTCTTGTGTTGATCTTTGTTTAATAAATCATTTAATCTATCTGAGAGTCTTGATGAACGTGATGATCTCGAATCTGAATAACTTGATCTTGAAGATCTTGAATAACTTGATCTTGAAGAACGATCACTATCGTCATAACTATCATAACTTGAATCATCAGATCTTGAAGAATAACTTGAACGACTATGCTTTATCTTTTTTGATTGAGGTTTTGATTTAGGAGCCTCTTGTTTTAAAAAAGTTTGAACATTCTTTTTATCAAATAATTGCAGAAATAGATTATTCATTTTAGGAAATTTAATTTCTTTATCCGTTTGATTTTGATTATTCGGTACCTTATTTATAACAAATGTTTGTTTTGGCATATTTTAATTAAATTATCTTTTTCTTAAAATTGAATATATTTTAATACTTTGAACAAAATAAATGTATGTATATATATTATCAGATATACACCTTGAATGTCAAGATGAAATAGATTATAAAAAGTTGATACTTCCTCCCAAATATAAAAATTCAGTATTAGTGTGTTGTGGTGATATATGTA
>CERI01018120.1_pt1 | contig 11666 bp, 16 predicted proteins | sample 350261 | NCBI WGS metagenome assembly CERI01 (sample SAMEA2620979, study PRJEB7988) | marine metagenome | isolation source: saline water (ENVO:00002010), including
TAAATTCATTAATAATTTTGATGAGGAATTAAGAAATGTTATTGAGAACATGAGTGATGATACTGAAATAATATGGATTGGATTTCATAAGGCGGCTAGTGGAAAAAGAATAATTGGTTGGGATTTAGAAAAACAATCAAAAGAAACAAATACCTTTTATCATAAAGAGGTGAATGAATATATCGCTCAATGTAAAACATCAACGAATCCATGTTCTACAGCTTACATAGTAACTTATAATGGTGCGAAAAAATTCTTGGAACATGTGAAAGAAGTAGGATATCGACGTGCTACAGACGGAAATTTCAATGATTATCTACGTGATAAAAATATAGATTATTGTAGTCGTCTTGTTTTATGCACTGGAAAATCAGAATTTGGATCTGATATTTTTTAATTTTCAATTTTCATTATCAATAAATAACTATAGCAATGGTTATGAATAACTGAAGAACAGTGATAATTTTACAAAGATTCGTTCTTGGGTAAATATCTCCATATCCCAGAGTTGTTCCTGTAACTGAGGAAAAATAGAAACGGTTAAAGTATTGTTGTATATTTGATGGTTTTAATTTTTCGATTTCTTCTTCTTCAATACTCATTTTAATCTCAGTTGTTTCTTGTTCTACTATTTTTTCATCTTTTCTTTTTAGTACATCTACATTGACATCAAAAGATTCTTTAATTTGTGATGTTAAGTTCTTTCGTAGTATTTCTTGGCGTATAGTCTCTTCAATAATATTAATCCCAGAAAAGTGTTTATCGCTTAATGAAAAGTAGATTAAAGAAAATATGAAAATGTTCATAAAAACAAAAAATATCTTCAGATACATTATTTATAAATTAATATATATTTTTATAGTAATATGAGGATTGCAAATACGGCGAGAAAATATATTCTTTTTTCTACTTATATTTCTCTTTTGATAATGTTCTCTTTTGGTAGTTTGTTCAGTATTTTTATATGTCTTGGTTTCACGAATAAATATTTATTTATAGGTACTGCATTTTTAGCAATTGTACCAATTATTTTGATACTCTTCATGTTAATGTATATTCTTTATGAATTTGACAAATCATGGATATGGTTTCTCCAAATTTTATTTTTAATTATTTTATTCATTGTAATGACATTCTTCGGATTAAGATGTTTCGCAAAAAGAATATTTGCTTCAATGGGTTCCAATAACAATTCTGGTAATATTTTTAAACTTTACGACGCATTAAAACAATGTTTCTCAAACGAAGCTCCTCCATTGACTACTGCGGCGGCCATGGCGGAGGCGTCTACTGCGGCGCCATCAGCGACGTCTACTGCGCCGCCTGTAATTAAAGCAGCGCTGCCTGTAATTAAAGCAGCGCTGCCTGTATTTGAAGCAGCGACGTCTACTGCGCTGCCATCTACTGCGCCGCCATCAGCGCCGCCATCAGCGCCGCCATCAGCGCCGTCTACTGCGCCGCCATCTGCGCTGCCATCAGCGCCGTCCACTGCGACGTCTACTGCGGCGTCTACTGCGGCGCCATCAGCGCCGCCTACTGCGCTGCCATCTGCGCCGTCTACTGCGCTGCCATCAGCGCCGTCTACTGCGACGTCTACTGCGGCGTCTACTGCGCCGCCTCCGGCTCCAGTAGCCTAATAAAAAATTTTATAGTTTTCTTCTGTAGTTTTTTATTAAATCTAATTGGGATCTTTTTGCTTTCCATGGTTTCATTTTTTTATGATATTCCTTAAGATTTATACGATGAATTTCAAAGGAATTTTTATCATAAACTTCAAAAAGGTTTTTCCCTTGATAAGATGGTTTGTATAATTTTTCTAAATTATTTGAAAATAGGATTAGATTATTTGAGAATGAACCAAAACTTTCAATAAGTATTTTGGCGTTAAGAAGTATAGAAATATCTAAAACAAGAGAATTTTTTTTATAGATTATTTTATTTTTATATTTTTCTATGAGAAGTTTCACACAGGGATTCGCATCATTTTCAGATACGAGGATAATCTTTGAAAATGAAATATTATCCAAAATATTTTCATAATATGAAAAAGGTGGTGGAATATAAGCAGGATGGATACAATTTTTGAAAATATCCCCACTTCTTATATGTATAACAACCGTATTTTCATCTAAATCAGGTGTTTTTTTCAATAGAGAAAAGTTAAATATAGAACGTAAATGATGTAATACTTTTTCGAAATCAACTTTTCGATTGTCAAAATTTTTTAATTTTAAATCTTTGGATTTAAAGAATACTCCCGCTTCAACAATTCCATCACTACGCTTTACTAATGGGTTGATAACTATATAGTTATTTTTGAAAAACTGATGACTTGGGATAATGACATTATAATTCATCAAAGTAGCATATTTCAAAACATTTATAAGTTGAGTAATATTATTGCCAAGTCGGTTGTTCCATCTCACAATTTTAATATTCATAAAAAGATCTCAAATAAAAACGATTTTTACATTTTAAATTTTTACTTTTTGTCAAGAAAAATCTGAATTTTTTAATTTATAAAATTAGCGATAAAGATTGTTTCTGATATGACAAAAGAAATAAAAGAATATTACACTATTGATGACTTCCTTAATCATAAACAAGAGTTTAAACCATCTCTCAATCTAATAAGAAATTTAAGAATCCGTGAGTACATTTACACATATAAAATCTATGACTTAAGTATGTATACATTTGGAGTAGCAGAGAAATATCTCTGCGATTTCTGTTATGATACTCATAAATGTAAATTAATCTCTAAAAAATATGACTTGATAAAATACAAGTTTTATATTTAATAGGCATAAACACAAATAATAGGTCTAATAGGTTTAAACATCAGAATTGTATTTCATATAAGTGAAATGAATATCATCTGCCATATATTCATTAATGATTTTATCAAAAGTTTCTTTCATTGTAGAATTCAAATATGACTGATGTTTCTGTGGATTTTCCCATTGTTCTATGACAAAGATAGTATCGTCATTATGAATGTCCTCATATAAATTGGCATGAAAACAACCATTGGATTTCCTAGTAAGTACAATACCAGATTCTGATTTCATAAATTCTATAAACTTTTCCTTAGAATTCGGTTTAATATTGTATGATGTAATAACCGTACATTCATCACGATATTCAACATTTCCTAGAACTAAATAGTCAACAAAGTCAACAAACTTAGATAATATATTCGACATATTCTTATTCTCAATCTTATAATTTTATATAAAAACAAAAAAATTATAATTTAAAATATAATGAAGATTCTAGTGTATGGTGGAAAAGGTTGGATTGGGAACCAATTTAAAGAATTTTTAGATATAAAACAAATTCCATATGTTATTTCTCAAACTCGTTTAGAATATATGAATGATGTTTTACTTGACTTGGAACAACATAAGCCAACTCATGTAGTATCCTTTTTAGGTAGAACTCATGGTGTCGCTGATGGTAAAGTTTATTCAACCATTGATTATTTAGAACAATCTGGAAAAATCAAAGATAATCTCCGTGATAATTTATTCGTTCCAATTATCATCGCCCAGGCGTGTAAGGAAAAATCTAGGGATGAAAACCAAATACATTTCACGTATCTTGGAACAGGATGCATATTTACATATGACGATCATCATCCTTTTGAGTTAGAAGAAAATGGTTTCCAAGAAAATGACGTTCCCAATTTTTTTGGTTCTGGTTATTCTGTTGTGAAAGGCAATACAGATCAATTAATGCATATTTTATTTAACGATGATTGTTTGAATTTACGTATTCGTATGCCTATTACAAATGAAGAAAATCCTCGTAATTTTATAACAAAGATCACTCACTATAAGAAAATATGTTCTATTAAAAATTCCATGACAGTATTACCTGATTTTATGCCAATTATATTAGACCTTATGACAAAAAAACAGGTAGGTACTTTGAATTTGACTAACCCTGGATTAATTAGTCATGATCGTATTTTGGAATTATACAAAGATCATGTAGATTCTAATTTTGTTTGGGAAAACTTTACTATTGAAGAGCAAAATGAGATATTGGCATCTGCGAGAAGCAATAATTATCTTGATACAAAAAAATTAGAACAATTGTATCCTGAACTACCTGATATTGAAACTTCAGTTATTCATATGTTAAAAACTTTCAAGAAAAATTAAAATACCAATAAAATTAATTACGGAGAAAGAAAAAATGGGGTTAATTTTATAATAACAAAAATATTTATATAAGCATGAAGAATGTATTGGTAACTGGTGGTTGTGGATTTATCGCTTCAAATTTTATTAATATTTTTTTCAAGAAATACCCAAATGTGACTCTTGTAAATATTGATGCTTTATATTACTGTGCGAATGAAACAAATGTAGAGAAAGAGATTCGTGAGAGTGATAGATATCATTTTGTAAAAGGTAATTTATGTTCTTATGATTTAGTCAGTTACATTTTAAATAATTTTAAAATCGATACGGTAATCCATTTTGCCGCCCAATCCCACGTTCAAAATTCATTTACAGACTCTTTACAATATACTCACGATAATGTCCTTGGCACTCATACATTATTAGAATGCAGTAGAATATATGGAAAACTAGATAAATTTATTCACGTTTCTACTGACGAAGTTTACGGAGAATCTCTTTTAGATAAAGACGAAAACAAAAAAACAGAACAATCTATCTTATGCCCCACGAATCCTTATGCCGCCTCCAAGGCCGCAGCCGAATGTTTAGTTCAATCATATATCCAATCATTCAAAATGCCTATTATAATAACACGTGGTAATAATGTGTATGGTCCTAATCAATATCCCGAAAAAGTTATCCCCAAATTTATTCTCCAAATGAAACAAAATAAGAAACTTACAATTCAAGGTGATGGCTCATGTGTTCGTGGTTTTCTTCATGTTACCGACACTGTTGACGCCTTTATTAAGATTCTCGAGAAAGGTAAGATTGGTGAAATATATAATATAGGATGCGATGAACATATGGAATATAGCATCTTAGAAATAGCCAAAAGAATTCATTCTTATACAAAAAGCACAAAGAAATTTGAAGATGTCATAGATTTCATAGAAGATCGTCCTTTTAACGATCAGAGATATTACATAAGCAATCAGAAATTGAAAGATCTCGGATGGACGATTAATGTGAGTTTGGAAGATGGCCTTAAATCTCTGATTGAAAATTCATAGATCATTAGGATACACCTATACACAAAAAAATATCACATAATGTTAAAATGTATCAATTAGGAATAGAAGCGATATGTGTAGGTGTTCTTGTAGTCATTTTTGGTTTTTTTTCTAAGCACATACTTTCCTATTTCCTTAATAAAATCATAAATCTTGATAAATATCATTACATTCTTATTTTTGCTGCTGGTGTCCTCGTTCATTTATTCTGTGAATTCACCGGTATAAATACTTGGTATTTAACAAATAGTTACGCAGCATCACAAATTTCAAAATGAAATTTTCAAAAATAAAATTTCAAACTATACAAATAATATGTTCTTCACAACTATAATTAACGATAAACATGATGAGACTTATAACAAGTTAGATTTGGGTCTTGTAGATCTTTCATGTAAGGATCTTATATATTATTGTCTTTTAGAAGAGATTGATAAACAAATTTCAAAAGAAAGTGAACCTAAAATTGTGAAAGATGTGAAAACAAATGACATGGAACGTCCTCCAAAAGAATCCGATTGGTTATTTGTTGAAGATAAACATCATTCATCCTAGACTGTTTCGTTTTTTGAAATTTTCATTTTCTGACTATATCATAATTTTCTTTGAATTGACGATTTTGTTTGATATAATTTATGAATTCATCAATTGGAAAAAGACTTTGATTTCTATATCTGCAGAATGATTTTAATTGATTCTCCAATAATGTATATGATAATGATTGATATTGATTATTCTTACATAACTGTAAATGAGAACCATCTGGAAGATTTATTTTAGTCTTGAATTCTGACTGACAGAAATGTATAATTTCATTTTCTAACTTTTCTCGTAATTGTTTTATTTTTTTTAAGTCTTGATTCATTTTTTGGATTTCTTCTTCCACTTTAAGAAATTCTAATATTTTTCTTTTATCCATGAATCTTATTATAAATTTTATAAAAAATTGAATGAAAAATCTCATTTTCCTTAGACTCATTCTACACGATTAATTTTTTGAATATGATTTATGTAAGCATTCAGTATATTTATTTCGTTTACAATAGAACCTAAGAACTTAGATAAATAGTCATCCATATTGAGATTGGAACTTGGATTCTCATTTTTGAAATAATCTTCTCTTCCATCTTTCCATTTTTTATTTTTCCAACTCGTCCAGTCATCATCTGTCATAGCATTTTTATATTTTTCACGAACAAATGAATATATTGAATCGTGACTTGTTGTTAATCCAGGAACAAGATCTGTTATAGAAAAAGACGCTTTGTCATCATCTGAATTTTGAAAATGCTCTTCTTCATTTTTATCAAAATTCTCTATTTCTTTTGTAATATTTTTGAAAAAGTCAATAAATTGTGAAATTTTATTCATAGGATTCTTTAATAAACGATATCCTGATATTTTTTTCTCTAATAGGTGATTCATTATAAACCACACAATATACAAGATCAATACAAATATAACTTTATCTATAAGACTTATCAAGTTCATTAAATTATATATTTTTTTTTTCAATAATATTTGAACGTTGAATAGAATAATTATTAGAATATTTGATGAAGTTTCTATGTAAGTTTAAAACTATTAATAAAAAAAATACTGATACATAATGATAAATGAAGATTTAAGAAAAATACACCAATACATTACAAAAATTAAAAATGTATTGTTTCAATCTCATGAAATCAAACAAATTCAACCAATATCACCTGATACATTAACATGGTTATTAAATCAAAGTAGAGTAGTACTCATGAGAGATCCTGTTCTTATAAAAACACATTGTCCCATTCATATTTGCGGAGATATTCACGGTCAGTTTGAATGTTTATTAAAAATATTCAATTTAAAAGGGTACCCATCTCAACATAATAGGTATCTTTTTCTAGGAGACTATGTTGATCGTGGAAAACAAAGTATAGAAGTATTCTGCTTGTTACTTTGTTATAAATTGTTATTTCCAAATGATATTTTTCTTTTGAGAGGTAATCACGAAACAGAATCAGTAAGCAGAATGTACGGATTTTATGATGAATGTAAACGTAGATATAGCATTAAAATGTACAGAAGTTTCGTAGACGTATTCAATTGTTTACCAATAGCAGCAGTATTAGGAATGAAAAATCAATCACCACTTGCTTTTTGTTGCCACGGTGGATTATCGCCGAATCTACAGTATTACAATGCTATTCAGTATATAAAAAGACCTACTGATGTTCCAGATGAAGGAATTATTTGTGATTTGTTATGGTCGGATCCTGATACGGAAGAAAACAGAAAAGGTTGGAATGAAAGTGAAAGAGGTGTCTCCTATGTTTTTGGTAAAGATGTTATTAAAAAATTCTTAAAAGACAACAATTTAGAATTGATAATTAGAGCACATCAAGTTGTTGAGGATGGTTATGAATTCTATGCCAATCGTGATCTCGTCACCGTATTCAGTGCATCAAATTATTGTGGAGAGTTTGATAATTTAGGAGGTATCATTTCACTTGACGAAAACCTACTCTGTGGTGTAACTGTTTTTAAATAATCAAAAATCTAAAATCAAAATCTAAAATCAAAATTCAAAAAAATGAATCACAAAAAGAGTATACAAATTTAAAAACTATGTTAATTCCATCATCTTTCTCCAAAGAAAAATTGAAATCACTTATATTTGAGTATGCTTCTGATATCATCGATGATACATATCTCTCAAATATAATTGAAGATGATGAGATGATGTGTGTTTATCATAACATGAGTTCGCATTTTCATACTATAAATGAAGACACATCATTCATATTTTATAAAAACACAACGGTAGTTAAAATTATCCGTTCTTCACAACTTGTTATAAGTTAATTCTAAAAGACTTACTATAAAACTTTCAAGAAGGAAAAAAATGTAAACTAATTTCCAAATCTATTCCATAATAAACCACGTTTAGATTTTTTCAAATTTTCAGAATTATCTAATTTATTTTCCAAATATTTCAATCGATTATCCATTTCTTTTATAGAGTACATGAAGTTTATAAATTGTTTCTCTGAAGATTCTAATCTTTTGTTAAAATTATCATACAATCGTTTCATTTGTTGATTCATTTCCTTCATAATTTCAACTGTGTTAGATATTTGTTTTTCAATATCTTTCTTATCTTGTGCTTGTTTGAAAGCTAAATATGAATTAGAATTATTTCGATAATTATTATTTGTATAATCTGAAATTGATTCATCCGATTCATCCTCATTAATAGTTGGAAGTTCTCCTCCCTTTTTTTTTTTAGATTTTTTTTTAGATTTTTTTTTATAAACCATGGTTCTTCCTTTAAGATTTTTTTTAGTATTAGTATACATTGTATATTTATATTATATATAATTATTTTATACATGGATTAATTAATTGTAATATCTAAGTCGTGCTGTTATCAGCTCTTCCTTACTTAACGGGACATCCTCTTTATTCGTAGTTCATCCAAGTTTACGTAGTAATGGATATGGTAATTTAGCAATTATGGAATTCAGTTCTTCACAACTTGTTATAAGTTAATTTAACCTAATATAAGTTGTTTTAAGGGACGAAGAACGCAGTCCCTTGGATGAAATTGATGATACTAAACGTTGTTATGGAATTTATGTGTAAACTTCACTGATTTTGACAAATATAATACAATATTACTATATTATTGCATAGAACAGACGAATTCGCAATAATTACTGGATATATTCTCAATAGAAATCCATAAACTGTCATAAGACATGCTGAAAATATATTGACTATAATAAATTCCCTTGAAATGGAATTTGTATCATTATTTTTTATTACTTTAAATGTTTGTGGAACAAACGAAGCCCCTATTATTATAGAACCAAAAAATCCTATACTTTCAGTATAAGATATCATTTTAATTTCTATATCCGCAATTGTTCTTAATTCAATTTTGAAAATTATTGAAAATCATTTAAAATCATTTAAAGAAGGTTCTGTTTTTAAATAACATGTATTTACAGAAGTTAGCGTATCAATTAATATTAGCAGGATTTCCAACTTTAACATATAATCCTTTAAACCGACGTCCCTTTCAAAGCACATTTGAGATTCAACCTAAAAGTTTTTACATAAATTTTAAAATGCAAAATCAATTTATAATTGACAAAGTTAATGAAAAGATAAGTCCTGAGTTTGAATTATATCCAATTATTATGAGTAAAGATGAAAAACCTGAATATTTTTTAAGTCTGAATGTATACAATGTATGTAGTCCATTGTTAAATACCGATAAACATGTTACACGATGTGAACTCAATACTTATGTTCGTAGAAAAAAAGATAACATGATTGGAACAATTATATTAGATTATACATCAAATATGATGTCCATGGATCCTGTTAATATTTTCAAATTTCCTAATTCTAACACCAAGTATTGGAAACATAAAAACTATTTTGAAATAGAGTCTATAGGAAACATTTTTTCTATAAATGCCACTTTTAATGATAAGATAAAAAATCCATTATATATTCACGATGATTTACATCGTTTCACAGATAAAGTATATTACATAAATGGAATATACGATAAAATTTTTTATGACTCAAGTCTCACTCATGCGAAAACATACTACACATGGGATCTAAAATATAATTTTACTTTATTCAATGATAGTAATATTCGATATCATAGTAGTTTTTATTTCTTAGATAAAATTCACTTCACTGGAGCCATGTGGTATAATTTATTTGAAAACACGAAATGAAATCAAAAACATTTTTAAAATATATTCAAAGAACTGGAATACCAAGTTCCTATTTAATTCGTTAATTTTATAGGTTTTCTCATTTTAAAATATTCTTGAAATCTTAAGTATTGGTACTTGAGAAATCAATTCTATCTAAACGCAAAGCATTTGAACCAGTGCTACTTATTGTTTCAATTACAATACGAACATAACGTTTGTCACTAAGATCAAGTACCGGTGAATAGGCAATGTCGTTTACATAAGTTAATTCAAAACTTTGGACAAGAATTGTAGCTCCGCTAGACGAATTTTCAAATTCGTCATCTTGATTATGTCCCATAATAGTAATTGTTCTGGGTCTTCTCCCAATTCCCATAGGAACGCCCGTAAATTTAAGATACACAGAACTAGATGTTGAAAGTGAAGCATCTGAATTCTCAGAACGATTATACTGATTAAATTGTACCCAATCTCCGTAAAAAGATCTAACAATATTACTGCTGTCTTGAGCATAATTTATTTTTGATAGACTTCCAGATGTAGCTGCGGAGCCATTCGGGTAAGTATCACTATCAGATTGCCATTCGTTATTACTATCTCCATTTCTGTCAACTTTCAAGTTTAATATAGTTTTATTGTCTGTAGGACTATTATTCGATGAAGCGGTAATAAAAGATGAATAATATATCTGACGAATTCTTATATTAGCATCAGAGGATATTCCATCTGTATTAGTTGCTGCAGTATGTAAACCTATAAATACGAGTCTGTTATAATCATATGGTGTATCCGTATTTTCATTTTTCATTTTCATTTTGATATAAATTTTTCTATCTGAGTCATAATCATCAAAAGGAATAGTTATTAATTTGTGACTGTTTATGTTTGTAGAATTAGAAATACTATTATCAATGTCGTCAGCGTCGCTACCAATAAAATATGCTGATGATGGTATATCCGAGGTATTTCTCATATCAACAACCATTGCGTATCCAAACCATTGATCGTCATCACTTAGTGATTCAACATTACCACCAATTCCATCATTATATATGTCGGCTAAATGACCCAGATAACGATTATCAGAGAAAAATGAACTCACTCTATCTCGGTAATTATTACTTTGAATCCAGGGTCCTCGTCGTCCAAGCATCCTCGTAATAGAACCAATACCAGTATCGAACAAATAATAACTTATTGGCTGATCAGACCTAACAGATCCTGTTGATAAAAATGCTCTGTTGCTTTGATAGTAAATCGATGCGTCCTTAGTCCCAACTCTGGATGCTGATTGAATTATACCATCCACTGATTTTTCTGAACTTGCAGTATAGAGGAGTGAATAAATTAAAAGATCAACTCGTGTTTCAGCTGTATTGGAACCACTATCTGTAACACCGATTTTGAAACTATAAGAACCTATTCTATTAGTATTTGGAATAATATTTAGATTATTATTTCCGTCGATATTTGTGCTTCCAATAACATCATTAACTCCACTTAATGTATATGTGAAAGTCTCTCCTTCATCAGGATCTGATATAGTAATTAAACTAGTCACTGATTGTTGGTAGGATCCATCATTTTCATTAATTTCAACTTCAAAATTAGATGGACTGAGGGTGAAAGCGTCATTTACAGCAGCAATATTCAATGTAATTGATATATCTACATTGACAGAACCATCATTCACTCGAACGATAAAACTATCAGAACCATTTACATTTGATATTGAT
>CERI01115672.1_pt1 | contig 11654 bp, 10 predicted proteins | sample 350261 | NCBI WGS metagenome assembly CERI01 (sample SAMEA2620979, study PRJEB7988) | marine metagenome | isolation source: saline water (ENVO:00002010), including
AGTTAAATGCAAAACTAAATGGTAAGTGGAACGGAAGCATCGAAGACTTTTCTTTTGCGCGAACAGAAGGCGATCTTATATTTAATATTAATGATGGTCAAATAAATGAATTGGACAAAGGTACTCAAACAATAGGCCAAGTCTTAGGATTATTCAGTATTTCATCTATACCGAAACGACTATCTTTAGACTTTTCAGATTTCTTTTCAAATGGTCTTAGATTTGATGAACTAAAATCTAATATCAAACTTAATTCTGGAATGGCCGATACAAAAAAAATGATAATTCAGGGTAGCTTTGGAGAAATGAGGCTTACAGGGGAATCTGATCTCATAAAAGAGACTCACAATCAAACCCTTATTTTTATACCTGATTTATCATCAACTAGTCTAGTAACTGGTGCTGTTCTTGGAGGACCAATAGGGGCAGCAGCATCAATATTTTATGATAAACTTCTCAAGGAATTTGGCGTTGATACGAACAAATTAGCCGGTATTGAATACTCAATTAAAGGCCCATGGAAAAATCCTGAAATTAGAGTAACCAAATCATTTAAACCTATCACCAATTAATATATCCTAAGTAAATGTCTAAAGTTTCTGCAATACAGTTAAATTCTGGCCCAAATATAAAAGTTAATCTGTTTGATATAAAAACATTTATTGAGAAAATTGCTGAATCTGATTCAAAAATGGTCATTCTTCCAGAAAATTTTGCTCTGATGCCTGAGCATGATAATGATTATATTAAACATGCAGAAGAGCTTGGTGACGGCCAAATTCAAAATTATATATCTAATCTTGCTAGTACGTACAATATATGGATAGTAGCTGGTACTATTCCTATTAAGTCATCAGATAACGATAGAGTAATGGCAAGTACAATTACTTATGATAATAAAGGCAATCGAGTTTCACAATATAATAAAATACATCTTTTTGATGTGACACTTCCTAAATCAAATGAATCGTATAACGAGTCTAAATATTTTATGCCTGGAGAAAAAATTGAAGTAATAGATACTCCAATAGGACGCGCAGGAATAGCTTGTTGTTATGATTTAAGGTTTCCAGAATTATTTAGATTGCAACACGAAGAAAAAATAGAAGTGATAATTATTCCTGCATCTTTCACAGAACAAACAGGAAAAGTTCATTGGGAAACTTTGATAAAAGCAAGAGCTATTGAGAATCTATCATTTGTTATATCTTCATGCCAAGGAGGTTATCATGTTAACGGGAAAAAAACTTTTGGTCATTCTATGATTGTTAATCCTTGGGGACAAACTCTAGATATTATTGAGAAAGGGAAGGGCTTTATTACTAGCGATATAGATTTGACTCAACTAAAATCTATTAGAGAAAACTTTCCTGTTCTAGAGCATATTAAATTGATAAATAAATCATGAATATAATAAAAGAACATATTTTCCCAAATAATCACCTTGGTATTGATAAAATTGAAAGTATAGTGTCTGAGTCCTCTGGATCATCAATTGATCTTTCAGATTTATATATTCAATATACAACAGTGGAAAGTTGGTCTTGCGAAGATGGAATTGTAAAAAATGGCTCACAACATATTGATAGTGGATATGGCATAAGAGCCATCAGTAATGAAAAAACAGGATTTTCATATGGAAATAATTTTGATTTTGATGAAATTATAAAAGCTGCAAAACTATCTAAGTCTATAGTTAAGTCAAATATTTCGCAGTCTTTAAATCTAAAAGAATATACAGATTTTAAAAAACTCTATATTTCTGAGTCTCCTCTAACATCTGTAAGCGACAACAGTAAAGTTGACTTTTTAAAAGAAATGAATAGATATATAAAAAATAAAGATAAAAGAGTTCAACAAGTAATCATTAATTTAAGTGCTAGTCATGATTCAGTATTTGTTGCAAATTCACTTGGGACATACAGCTTTGATGATCGACCGTTAGTTAGATTCAACGTAATGGTAATATTAAAATCTGGTGATAGAGTTGAACGAGGAAGTGCTGGAGGAGGAGGAAGATACTCCTATGTTAATTTATTAGAAACCAAAAGACCTTTTGAGCTTGCTGATGAAGCGATTAGAATAGCTGATGTAAATTTATCTTCTAAGCCTTGTAAAGCGGGTAATACAACTGTCGTTTTAGGTTCAGGATGGCCAGGGGTTCTTTTACATGAAGCTGTTGGACATGGTCTTGAAGGAGACTTTAACAGAAAAAAAACATCAAACTTTTCTGATCTAATAGGACAAAGTGTAGCATCTGAACTTTGTACAGTTATTGATGATGGAACAATTAGTGATCGAAGAGGGTCATTATCTATAGATGATGAAGGTACACCAACTGCTAAGAATACTTTGATAGAAAATGGAGTCTTGAAAGGTTATATGCAAGATTTAATGAATGCAAAACTAATGAATGTAAAACCTACTGGAAATGGAAGAAGAGAAAGTTATGCTCATTTACCAATGCCTCGAATGACAAACACATACATGCTTGGTGGCTCATCTAATGCAGAAGAAATTATTGATAGTGTAAAAGACGGTATTTATGCAGTTAACTTTTCTGGTGGACAAGTTGATATTACAAGCGGACAGTTTGTGTTTACTGCATCGGAAGCATATAAAATCGAATCCGGAAAAATCAAAAATTCAATCAAAGGTATGACGCTGATAGGGAATGGCCCAGATGTATTAAAGAAAGTATCTATGGTTGCTGATGATATGAAATTGGATGATGGAGTAGGTACTTGCGGCAAAGAGGGACAGAGCGTTCCTGTTGGAGTTGGTCAACCAACACTTAAAATTGATGATATAACAGTCGGTGGAACGGAAGTATAATATGCCGAAGAGTTTCAAAGATACTACTGATAATTTAAGAAATATATTAGATGATTTAGATAAAAAAAGAGAATATGAGTTTCATTTTAACTCTGCAACAGGTGCAGATATAACTTCGAGGTTTGGTGATGTTGAGAATATTCAATATCATAATGATGAGTCATTAACTGTTACATGCATTGATGGAAAAAGAAAAGGTGTAGCAAGCACTAACAACCTCTCCAGTGAAAGTATAAAACTAACGATTGAAAAGAGTCAATCTATCGCATCATTTTTAGAAAGTGATAAGTATCAAGGACTAGCAAGTAATAATTTAATAAATCAGTTGGACATTGATTGTGGCATTTATTTTCCAAAAGAATTTACTACTGAACAACTAATTGACTTAACTATTGAATGTGAGAAAACAGCATTAAATTATGATAAAAGAATAAATAATAGTGAAGGGTCAGAGTATGGATATTCACAATCAAATAACTTGCTTCTTAATTCACATGGTGCAGCAGGATCATATTCATCAACAAGTTATACACTTTCTTGTGTTGTGATTGCTGAAGAAAAAGGTCTAAAAGAAAGAGACTATGCATATACAACTAGAAGAAATTTTGAAAGAACTGATAATGCAAAATCCATTGGTGAACTCAGTGCAAAAAAAGTTATATCAAGGCTTGGAGCTAAATCTGTTTCTACAAGAAAATGTCCTATAATCCTAACGCCTGAATTATCTGTTGGTTTATTTTCTTCATTTTTATCAGCAATCAATGGTAATAATATTTATAAGAAAAATAGTTTTTTATCTAACTATTTAAATAAAAAAGTATTTGCTAACCATATAAATATTTTTGAAAAACCAAACATTGAAGAAGGGTTAGGAACAAAACCTTTTGATGGTGAAGGTGTTGTTACTTATGAAAAACCTATTATTGAATCAGGCGTACTTAGCACTTTCATGCTCGATACGTATTCTGCTAATCATTTAAATTCAAAATCTACAGGAAATAGTGGCTATACAAATATAATTATAGAATCATCGAATACATTGAATAATGATATTGTTTCATCTATTAATGATGGGATATTAGTAACTGAAATGATGGGTTCTGGAGCGAATATCCTAACAGGAGATTATTCTAGAGGTGCATTTGGATATCTCATAGAAAAAGGAAAAATCACTCATCCAATAACCAATTTTACAATTGCTTCAAATCTGATAGATATGTTTAGTAATATTATTGAACTTGGAAGTGATTACTATGAAAACTCAAAAGTTAAATGTGGGTCAGTATTAATTGATAATATGACCGTGGGTGGGAACTAATCAAATTAATTGTGTAACTTAGTAATACATGTAATAGTAAATAATATGCCAATCTTGAAGAATTTAGTAATCCTTTCTTTATTTATTATTAGTCAAAATGTACTTGCATCTGATGGACGTACAATGACTGATAAATTGACTTGCTATAACTATGAAAAACGTATCGTTTTTATACTAGATTTGAAGAAGGATAATGAAAAGTTAAATAATATGAATTTAGCCGTCGTAAAAAGAACTGAAAACGCAATAGAATTGGTAGCACCTGACTTACTCGTGAAATTTAACTCACATAATTTTATTATGAATGTGATACCTACTAGAGCATCAGAAGCTCTTACAATGGATTGCACTATTAATTAAGTTGTAATTCTGTATTTAGTCCTTAGAATTAAGTAGCCAAGCACTGCAGAGATAATAGACCCTAAAAATATTCCAAGTTTACTACTATCAATATAAACGTCATCAGTAAAAGCTAACCCATTAATAAATAAACTCATAGTGAAACCTATGCCGCATAAAAGCGACAAGCCAAAGATATCCTTTAAGGCTGTACCTTCTGGGAGTCGAAATATTTTTGTCTTCAGACCTATAAATGTAAATAATGTAATTCCAATTGGTTTACCTATAAGCAATCCTAGTATAATACCTAAAGAAAGAGGGCTAAATACACTATTTAAAGTAACATCACTAAAGCTAATATCACTATTAAAAAATGCGAATATCGGAAGAACAAGTATTCCAACGAAATTATGTAACTTATGTTCAAGATATTTTAACATTGAGTGATCAAAATGTTTATTGCTTGAATTTGGAATTGTTGTCGCTAAAAGTACACCGGCAATTGTAGCATGAACACCAGATTGAAGAACAAAATACCATAAAAATAATCCTAAGATAATATAGGCATACATCCTTTGTACACCTGCATAATTCATAAACACTAAAAGCATTAGAGCTACTACAGAATAGATTAAGTAAATTGTATTTATTTCTGATGTGTAAAAAAAAGCTATTATTAATACCGCCCCTAAATCATCAATAATGGCTAATGATAATAAAAAAACTTTCAGACTCAGAGGTACTTTTTTACCTATTACTAACAGCACTGCTAATGAGAATGCAATATCAGTAGCAGTGGGAATCGCCCATCCAGACATATTTTCTGGATTATTAATATTTACCAGTAAGTAGATGAATGCTGGTATAGCCATTCCTCCAATTGCCGCTATTGCAGGTAAAATCATTCTATCGTAACTAGATAGCTCACCTTCTAATATTTCTCTTTTAAGTTCGAGTCCAATGACAAAGAAAAATATTGCCATTAAACCGTCATTAACCCAGTGTGAAATATTTTTTGTAAAGTTAAAATCACCTATGTTTATAGGGATATAAGTATATTTAAGATCATAATATAATGATTGAAAAGGACTATTCACTATAATCAGAGCAATAATTGCAAATAGCAATAATAAAATTCCTGATTTCTCTTCTCTTGAAAAAAAATTCTTTATCGCTTGTGTAATCTTTAGAGGATTATTCATTTATAATACAACAGTGCATATTATTATTAACATTATCATATATTTAAACTATTAGCATTGAGAGATCTTTGGATTCAATATTTTTTGTAAGAGCTCCTATTGATATATAATCAACACCCTTCAAAGCAAATCTATTTATATTATCTAAACTAATTGACCCTGAGACTTCTATCTTAATTTTTAATTTATAAGATAAAAACTCTTTTAACATTACAGAAGTAAAGTTATCTAATAATATTCTATCTATCTTTAGTCTTGATAAACTTTTAGCAAATTTTAGTGTTTTTGCTTCTACAACCACAGTTTTATTATTTTTAATAGCTTTTTGTATGAGCGAATTAGGATCTTTCGCGAACTGTAGATGATTCTCTTTAATTAATACTGCAGCTGAAAGATCTTCTCTATGAGACATGCAGCCTGCAGCAACACATGCATCTCTGAGAGGTCTGCGAAATAACGGTATTGTTTTTCTTGTATGTAAAATTTTTATTTTTTTATTTTTTACTCTTTTTTTAAAGCGTATACATAAATCATAAGTACCTGACATAGTTTGTAAATAATTCAGAGCTACTCTCTCCGATCTTAGAAGAGAGTGATTTGATCCATAAATTTCAGCAATAATTTCATTATTCTTGACATAAGCCCCATCATTAATAAGAGTTTTTACTTTTGTTTTTTTATCTACTTGCTTAAATACATCTTTAAACCAATTTAATCCATATATATAGAATGTTTCCTTTGCTTTTAAGATCGCCTTACAGTCCTTCTTCAAAAGCAGAAGTTTCGTCGTTACATCTTTTTTATACTGATCTTCCCTTAGTGCTAATTTTATATGTTCTTCATTATTCATAATATATTTAAGCTCTAAAACTATGTTTACATTCGTTTGTTTTGTTAAATATTATCGGACTTAGTAGTATTAATGCAATTAGATTAGGCATGGCCATTAAACCATTCATGACATCAGCAATTAACCAAATTAAATTTAACTCTATAACAGCTGCTATAGGAATAATTAAAACCCAAATAATTCGATAATATATAATTACACCTGTACCAAAAAGAAACTCCGCACATTTTTCTCCATAGTAACTCCATCCTATGATGGTGCTAAAAGAAAACAGTACTAAACCGAATATAACAATATATTTACCATTAGTTAAGAGATGTTCAAAAGATGTAACTGTTAATACTGCACCATTAAGTTCGCCTACCCATTGGTTGCTCATTAGAATCACAAAAGCAGTGATTGTACATACTATAAGAGTATCTATTAACGGCTCTAACATAGAAATCATCCCTTGTTTGATTGGATTATTTGTATTTGCAACTGCATGAGCAATTGGCGAACTTCCTAAACCTGCCTCATTAGAAAATACACCCCTAGCTATACCGTATCTCAGAGCGACCCACATCGTTGCTCCAGCAAATCCGCCTGTTGCTGCTGTTGTTGTAAACGCTGATGTAATAATTAAATTAAAGACATATGAGACATCGTTAAGATTCAAAATAATTATAGAGAGCCCTCCAAAAATATAAACTGCAGACATAAACGGAACTAGTTTTGACGTGATATTTCCAATTGACTTAATTCCTCCAAGTATTACCAATGCAACTAAAATAGATATTAATATTCCTATACTAAGAAACGAAAATCCAAATTCACTATTAATAACATGTGATACTGAATTTACCTGAACACCATTTCCAATACCTAAAGCAGCAACCATACCTGCTGCAGCAAATAGATATGCAAAAAATTTATAGTTTCCAGATAAACCATTTTTGATATAGTACATTGGGCCACCAACAATCTCACCATTTTCATTTTTTTCTCTATACTTAATAGCGAGAAACGCTTCAGCATATTTAGTTGCCATTCCGAAAAGAGCTGAAATCCACATCCAAAAAATAGCACCTGGTCCACCAATATAAATTGCAGTGGCGACGCCAGCTATGTTGCCTGTGCCAACTGTTGCAGATAATGCAGTAGTTAAAGATTGAAAAGACGTTATCTCTCCATCCGCATCCCCTTTGTCTTCTTGAAATAACTGCTTAAACGCCGTAAGTAAATATGTAAATGTAAAACCTTTTAAACCAAGGCTTAGAAAAATACCCGTTCCTAAAATCAATATGAGTGTGAATGGTCCCCATATAAAACTGCTAACAAGATTCAAAAAATCATACATTATCTTTCTTATGTATCACTTGTACTGCCGTATCTCTATTTAAATTTTCCTGTCTGAGCTCTTCAAAAATAAAATCTGAGTAATGCGGGATATCATATCCTTCCTTTAGTTTTGTACCAACTGTATGTGAATGATCTATGGACTTATACGTATTGCTTAAATGTCTGTTAATTAAGATTATAAAACCATCTTTTTCAAGACTTCCTAGAGCACTTTCTATAATTTTTTTCCCCAAATCTTCATTATAGAATTCTTCATCAATTAGAATAACATTATGTTCTTCAATAAGATTTCTCGTATCCATATCTAAATTATCTTTTGTATTGGCTACTATTAAATCATCTTTATAGAACTCATCATTAATTGCATCTGTGGCTAATTTTTCTACATCTGTAATAAAGTGACTATATTTTGAGGGAATATTATTCGGTATATAATCAGAATAATCTAGAATATCTTTTTTATTATTTGAATAAACTTTAGTGTTTTTTATATTCATGTAGTCACTGCAAGCAAGCTCTATACCCACAAGCGGGTTATCACTAAATATTCCTAAATTAATTTTTTTATTTCTTCCATGATTATCAAGAATTATTTTTTCTACAACTGCACTGAGTCTTAAGTTTTTATTTTGATTATTTATTTCTGTCTTCAATTGATTGTGATTATTTTTCATATAAAGTTCGGGTATTACTCGATTAATAAAATGTGTAAAAGTACTGTTTCTAACTTTAGGCTCCTTTTTTCCAATTCGCATAGACATAACACCATCATTTTCTGCCCAGATGTTGCTCATACCCCACCATTTTTGACGACTTTGAAAAGCCACTTCTAAAATACTCCTTGACCAATAGTTTTTTTCGACTCCTTGTCTTTCAGCATAAACTGGAAAGATGACTGCACCATCTTTTTTAATAACATACATAAGGTATCTCAAAAATTCAGCTCCCCAATTATTAGCATAGAGAGGAAAACTTATTCCTAAATAAATTCTATCAATTGAATGTTTCTGGAAGGGATAAAATAAAGATGGTGATTCAGAATCATTATCAAAATTTAACGAATCTAGCGTATAGCTCTTAATATCAATGACAGGTTTAATAGCACCATGCTTATCTCTGGTGTCAGATGCATAGTAATCAATGTCATCATTAATATATTTATTGGATTTATGAAAAATTATATCAGTCATATGTCGTCTATATGTAAGCTTATGAGATAATAACATGTGTGTATATGTCAAAAATAGGGCTAAATTAAGATTAAAACTTGAAAAATATAAATTTAAAGTCCTAACATCACCAATATCTTGAGTGGAAAAGCATAAAGATAGATAACAAAACTCGCCGAGCATACTGTTGCGACAAAGAGATAATACTTTCGCATACAGAATATAAAATACTGGAGTTTCTAACAAGTAACCCTGGAGAAGTTTTTTCAAGAGAAGAGATTATCTCTTCTGTCTGGAAAAAAGGTAGTAGTACTGGCCCAAGGGCAGTAGATGTACATGTGAGAAGACTAAGAAAAGCTATAAATTCAAGCAAGATTTGTAATTTAACTATAAGATCTTCTAGATCTTTTGGCTACTCAATTGATTCTTCAGAATAATTTCAAACCTTAACAATACTGTAACAAAAAAATAATAAAAACTACTTTACATAGATGTTGAATAAACTACTATTAACTTGAAATTAATCAACGAAAAAAAAGAGGTTCAATATGGAACTTAGCATCGTTTGGATGTACTTGGGATTTATTCTCGCGGCATATTCAGTTATAGCTAATGACTCAATACAAACATTAGGTACTTTTCTCTCAGCAAACAAAGCAGATTTTCCATGGTACGTTTTATGGTTTGCAGCATCAATAATGCTAGTTATTTCGATCACATATGGATGGTATTTCTATAATGGTGATATCTCATATGAAAGATTAACAAGAATTCCTTTTCAAGAAGTGCAATGGTATCATGCTTTAGCTCCAGGTATTTTGTTGCTATTAACACGATCAGGTATACCAGTTTCAACAACATTTTTAGTATTATCAGCATTTGCTAGCGTTACTGTTTTAGAAAAAATGTTAGTGAAGTCTATTGTAGGTTACGGTGTTGCCGCAATAACAGCTTATCTCGTTTGGATTATAATAGAGAGAATTATTAACGAAAAGCAAGATCATCCAAAACACAGGAAATTTTGGAGAGTGGCTCAATGGGTCACAAGTGGGTGGCTATGGTTTGCTTGGTTACAACATGACATGGCTAATATTGCCGTATTCCTCCCTAGACAATTAGATTTAACAAATTTAATCATAGTTTTAATATCAACAATTTTAATTCTTGGCTACGTTTTCTACACAGGTGGCGGGAAAATTCAGGAAGTAGTTATAAGTAAACATGGAGCACGTTTTGCCCGTTCCACAACAATCATTAATCTTGTTTATGCTGCAATACTTTTTTATTTTAAGGAGCTTAATGATTTGCCCATGTCAACAACATGGGTATTTGTAGGTTTGTTATCAGGTCGTGAATTAGCTATTTCATCTGTAATAGAAGATTATAGATTTAAATATGTATTTCCTATTATCGCTAAAGATTTTGGAAAGATGTTATTTGGATTAGGAGCAAGTGTTGCGATTGTTCTAATAATTCATCAAATTATAGTACCTAATGGGTTTTAAAAAAAACTGGAGAATATAAATGAAAAAACTATTACTTACCCTTTTTTTATTTTTTGTTTCAAATTGGTCTTTTTCAGGACCATATATAATGTCAAAACATGAATTTAAGATGGATGATACCAACTACACCAAAACTATTAATCATATTAGATTTGGAAACTCTTGGAAAACACATGGAGGTCTTAAACTGTATGGAGAATTTGGAATAGCAGAATCAGTTAGCCACGGTTCAGATATTTTTGAGGGCGATGCCGGAAAATCATATGAATTTGGCTTTAGTAAAAAGGCTACAGATTCATTTTCTTGGAAAGGAAAATGGGAAGGGTTAGAATCACATAATTCATCGAATTCTCATAAGATTGAAATTAAAACTAAATGGCAATTCTAACGTATAAATTTATCCATCTATTTGATTTAGATAGTTTGCATGAAAATTGTTCATAAAAGTTTTTCATCAAAATCATATATATACAGAGCTTACTTACTAATGTAGATACATTTATGTTATCTTTAATAAATAAAATGTAAAAATTAATTGAAAATTAGAGAGGTCAGTACCGATGCCCGCAGAAAGCATTAATAATGAGAATACTGTAACTCTAGATCAATTATCCGAAGTTCTTGATAGCGGAGCCGTTATCAAAGCAAAGAACTTACTCAATTCTCTATATCCTTCTGAAATTGCAGATGTCATTGAAAGTGCACCACGAAATAGAAGAGATCTTTTATGGAGGCTAGTTACCGATGAAAATAAAGGTGAGACTCTCGCAGAGCTTAATGATGAAGTAAGAGAAAATCTGATAGACGAACTTATTGATAGAGATGGTACAGAGGGCCTAGTAAGAATTGCAGAGAAGTTAGATACTGATGATCTAGCTGATATTATTCAATCGCTCCCAAAACATCTAACCAAAAAAGCAATTAAAAGTCTTACCAAACAAAATCAAGAGAGACTTGAAAAAGTAATCTCATTTGAAGATGGAACTGCTGGAGGCTTAATGAATACAGATACTATTACTATCAGGAGTAATGTCACCATTGATATACTCTTAAAATATTTAAGAAGAATGAAAAGTCTACCAGATCAAACTGATA
>CERI01082587.1_pt1 | contig 11633 bp, 7 predicted proteins | sample 350261 | NCBI WGS metagenome assembly CERI01 (sample SAMEA2620979, study PRJEB7988) | marine metagenome | isolation source: saline water (ENVO:00002010), including
GAAACCTAAAAGCTTAGAAATTTTTATTCCAGGTCCTGCAGGAAGACTTGAGGCTAAATATTACAAAAATCCTAAATTTGGATCTCCAGTAGCAATAGTTCTGCATCCACATCCACAATATGGAGGAACAATGAATAATAGAGTTGTTCAACTTATGTATAATATTTTTTTGGAGAATGGCTTTTCTGTTATTAAAATAAATTTTAGAGGCGTTGGTAAAAGTGATGGAGTTTTTGATAATGGTCAAGGAGAGTTATCTGATGCTGCGGCAGCATTAGATTGGATTGAAAGACAAAATTTAGATTATAGTCAATGCTGGGTTTCTGGTTTTTCTTTTGGCTCATTAATATGTATGCAGCTTATAATGAGAAGGCCTGAGGTCAATAATTTTATAGCTGTATCACCTCAACCAAATGTATATGATTTTTCTTTTTTAGCACCTTGCCCGACCTCTGGTCAAGTAATTTACAGTGAAAATGATGAACTAGTGACTAAAGAAAGTATAATTGAATTAGATAATAGAATTAAAAGTCAAAAAAGCGTTGAGGTAGATTTTTCAAAAATTTTAAATTCTAATCACTTCTTTAAGAATAAAGAAAAAGAATTATCAGAAGAAATTGGAAAATACTTAAAAGAGAAAACTGCTTTAATTTAACTTGTAATTAAATCCCCTCCACAGCAAGGTTTTGTGCATCCGGTTGTATTTGGAAAAGAAATTGGAAGATTTAATTTTGATCTTATAGCTAAAAATGCAAAAGCTTGGGATTCTACAAAGTCGCCATCAATTTCATAATCATCAATTGATTGAATAATTATATTTTTAAAAATATTTTTTTTTATTTTTTCGATTAAATATTTATTTTTTCTACCTCCACCACAAACAAGAACCTTGCAAAGTTTATTTTTTAAGTTTGGTAAAAATGAAACTAAACCTGCTCCAATAACTTTTGCTGTAAAATCTGTCAATGTTGCTACTCCATCTTCTAGGGAAAGACCTCTAGCGAATGAAACATCAAAATCATTGACATCGAGGGATAATTTTTTTTTATTAAGTCTATTTGAATATAGCTCTTGAGCATTTTCAAGGACTATATCATTTATATTTCCTGCGGAAGCTAAAAAGCCATCTTTATCAAATTTATATTTAGAATTTTTTCTAACCCAAGAGTCTATCAAGCAATTACCTGGACCGATATCTCTACTTGAGAATCCAAAATTTCCTACAGGCTCTTCAATTATTGTTATATTCGATATTCCACCTATATTTAAGATACAGACTGGTAAACTGATTTTATTTTGAGTTGCTAATAATTGATGAAATATTGGTGTTAAGGGAGCTCCCTCTCCACCATTTTTAATATCATTTTGTCTAAAATTACAAACAATACTTTTATTTGTTAGTTGCGATAATAGCTTACCGTCTCCAAGTTGGTTAGAAATTTTTTCTTGTGAATTATGATAGATCGTCTGACCGTGAAATCCAATGATGTCTACTTTATTATTTACATCAATCTCTTTAACTATTTTTGCATGAAATAAAGTAATTTTTCTTTCTAAATCTGATAACTCCTTACTTAAATTTTTAACGTCGACTAAATTATGGATTTTTTCCTTAAGATTGTGAATATTTTGATAAATTTGGCTGTTGTATTCATAATATTGGTCTTTAATTACTTCATATTTGAAAATTCCGTTAGATTGTATAATTGAAGCATCTACTCCATCCCCTGATGTTCCGCTCATTAAACCTAAAGATGTGTATTCTTCACTCATATTTATATTTATTTATAATAATTTTTGTATAATAGTATTTTACACAAGTTGTACTATGAAAAACAAATTTTTATTAGAAATGCAATCACGTGGATATCTCAATCAGTGCACCAATTTAGATGCACTTGATCGAATTTGTGAGAAAAAGTCAATTTTAGGATACATAGGTTTTGATTGTACAGCAAGCAGTCTTCACGTTGGTAGTCTTTTGCAAATAATGATTTTAAAATTAATGCAAAAATATGGTCATCAGCCCATAGTGCTTTTGGGTGGAGGTACAACATTAATTGGTGATCCATCTGGTAAAGAGTCTACTAGAAAAATTTTAAACACAAAAGATATAAAAAAAAATATTGAAAGTATAAAAAAAGTTTTTAATAAAATATTAGATACTTCTAAGAAAGAAACGAGACCAATATTTGTTGATAATGCAACTTGGCTTACAAAATTAAACTACATCAAATTTTTAAGAGAGATTGGTTCTCACTTCACGATTAATAAAATGCTTAGTTTTGATAGTGTTAAATTAAGATTAGATAGAGAACAATCACTTAGTTATATGGAATTTAATTATATGATCTTACAAGCTTATGATTTTTATCAATTATTTAAGAACAGAAATTGCATATTACAAATTGGAGGGTCAGATCAGTGGGGTAATATAATAAATGGTGTAGAGCTTATCAGAAGAATGCTTCAAAAAGAGTCTTTTGGTTTAACTTCACCTTTGATCACGCTGGCTTCTGGAGCAAAAATGGGTAAAACTGAAAAAGGTGCTGTTTGGTTAAATAATGATTTATTTTCACCATATGATTATTGGCAATTTTGGAGGAATACGGATGATCGTGATGTTAAAAGATTTTTAAATTTTTTTACAGAATTAAAAATTAATGAAATTGATAATATTTGTAGTGCAGAAAAAAATGTTAACAATTTAAAAATTATATTAGCAAATGAAGCAACTAAAATACTTCATGGGGAGACGGCTTCAAAGAACGCAGCACAAACAGCCAGAAAAACATTTGAAGGAAATGGGTATGGGGCAGATCTTCCTCAAATTAAAATAAAATCTAGCGACCTTAAAAGAGGAGTTAATTTCTTAGAATTTTTATCCAATAATAAGATTATGCTGTCAAAAAGTGAGGCTCGTAGAGCAATTAAAAATCATGGTTTGAAAATTAATGATGTTTTAGTTACCGATGAAAAAAAAATACTTGTGCCAACAGATTTTAAAAAAAAAATTATAAAAATTTCATACGGTAAGAAAAAGCACTATATAGTTGAAATCATTTAGAATTTTTATTTTTATCAATTATCTTTTGAATAAATCTTGGTGTAATAGTTCTAATAGGATTAATGGAGGTTTTAATTTTACCAGGTGGTCCTTTCATTTTAAAGCTTATGCCAAACAACCCTTCCCCAACTTCTTTTGGTATAATTATATCTCCTAGTACAGGTATTTTAGAAATCATTTTATTAAGAGTTTTTGCGGGAATTAAAGTTCCGCGCAAACTAGTTATTTCAGGACTTTGATATCCCTGCATCAAAACAGAAATACTTGGACCAAGGGCTAATATTTCGTTAATTTTCAAAGTGTTTTTCTCTTTTTGCATTGAAATTTCTAAACTATCAAATGATAAACCTTCACCTTCCGCTAAATCAGCTAAACCGCTTAAATCAGCTAATGAAAGTAGTTTTACCACTCCAGGCGCATTTATAACATTAAAATTATCAATTTTTAATTTTGAAATATTTGTTTCTTCATCAATGACGGATGTATAAAGTAATTTTCCTCCTGTAAGGCCTTTAAAGAAATTAAATTCTGTTAAGAAAGGTTTTGTTAAATCAGAATAAATTTCTAAATATTTTTTTTTACTTTTACTGTCTGTTTTCATTGTAATATCTAAAAAGTTACCTTCACCAAAGTCTCCTTTTGAGGAAATTTTTATAAATTTCCCTTTTTCAATTTCTCCGATTAATTTAAAATTTTTTAAATTATTTGAAAAAGGTACTGTAATATTTTTAAAATCAATTTCTATGTCTTTACTAATTTGAGAGTATTTATTTTTAACAGTTTTTTTATTTAGATATTTAGATAAATTACTAGCATCAAATTCACTTCCAGATATCATAATTTTCTTATCAAATAAGATAGAAAAATTATTATTATTTTTTTTATCTTTAACGGTATTAACAAAAAGTTTTTTGAATGATAAAAGAGTCTTTTTTTTAAATTTAATATCATCAATTAATATTGAATTATTGCCCTCAACATATCTTATTTTTTTTATTTTAAGATCATCTTTTTTCTTATTAAGATCTATTGAAATATTGGCAATATAGTTCTCGGGTTTCTTGTAATTAATTAGATTAAAGTTAATAAATTTGTCGTAGTCTGCGTTAAATTTAAGATTTAAAGTATCTTCTTGAACACTATTACTTAAATTAAAAGGTAAAAAATTTCCCTCATTTAAAGCATATTTGCCTGACATTTTTATATTTTTTCTTTTGCTGTTAAAATTAGATTTCAATTCAGATTTAGAAAATGAAATTTGATTTATATTTTTAGTATAAATATTATTGAATATAGGTTTTTTAAATTCTAATACAGTTTTTAACAATTTGCCTTTATTTTTGTAATCATATTTCTTTACTTTATATGTTCTATCAAAACTAATTAAAAAGCTATTATTTAAATCCGCCTCTAAATCTTTTAAGTTTTTAATATAATCAAAATCTTTTAATAGGTTTTTATATTCTATGAATTTATTATTATATGATATTCGTGTTCTAAAATTAGTCTCTAATGAAATTTCTGGAGAAATTATTAATTTTAAATCCCCATCACTTATTTTTACAGGACCCGCCACTCCTGTAATATTCTTTATCAAAATATCAGTTTTATCAGCAAAAAAACTAAAATTTGTATTTTTTAAATTTATATCTTTTATAATTTGAGTTTCTAAATTTGATACCGAACCTCGTACAATAAAGTTATCAAAAAAATTTTTTTTATTTAAATATACTTCTAATTCTGCATCTATTGTTCCACGTTTTATTTTATTACTAATAAAGCTTTTAAGATTTGATGGCTTTAAAGTCTGCGATAATGTCTTTAACTGACTGATATCAAGTTTATTTAAAGATAAGTTTATTTTTTTTATCTTAGGCTCTGTTTTTAAAATTGAAATAAAATCAATATATACTTTAATATTTTGTGCAGGAATGGCTAAATTTTGGTAATTTATTTTTGGATTAGTCGTTTCTAAAAATAAGCTTATCTCTTTCACATCAAGCTTAAATTTAATTGATCGGAGTGTAAGATTGATATTTTTATTAACTATATTAATCTTTTTTGAAATAATGTTATTAAATTTATCTGTTTCAATTCCAATGGTGGTCATAATAACAACTAATATTGTAAGACTTAAAAAGATAATTGCACTCAAGTTAAAAATAATTTTTTTCATTATTTATTTGTAATGCCTTTTTCTATAAACTGATCAATATTACCCTCGAGTACGCTCAAAGGATTTGTACTTTCAGTTTTATTTCTCAAATCTTTTACTAATTGATAAGGTTGCAAAACATAAGACCTAATTTGGTGACCCCAACCTATATCTGTTTTGGTATTTAATTCTTTTTGATTTTCTTCATCCCTTTTTTGAATTTCATGTTCGTATAATCTTGCTTTAAGCATTTTGAAACACGTTTCTTTATTTTTATGTTGAGATCTCTCATTTTGACACTGAACTACAATCTTAGTTGGTAAATGTGTAATTCTTACGGCGCTATCTGTTGTATTAACGTGCTGACCACCGGCACCACTTGATCTATAGGTGTCAATTCTTAAATCTTTTTCGTCTATATTGATGTTGATATCATCTTCTACAGCTGGATAAACCCATACACTTGCGAAACTTGTGTGGCGTCTTGCGCCACTATCAAAAGGAGATATTCTAACTAATCTGTGAACACCTGATTCTCCCTTCATTAAACCATAAAGATAATCACCATCAACTTTAACAATGGAGGATTTAATTCCCACCTCCTCTCCTTTATGTTCGCTAATAATTTCATATTTATATTTTTTTTTATCGAACCATTTGATGTACATTCTTCTGAGCATATCAGCCCAATCCTGGCTTTCAGTTCCACCAGCGCCAGCGTGTATTTCTAGATATATATTGTAATCGTCGTTTTCTCCTGAAAGAAAACAATTTACTTCATTTTTTTTTATTTCTTTAAATACTTGTTCAATTTTTACACTACAATCATGAATAATCTCATCATTTTTTTCAATTACGGCGAGATTAAATAGATCTGAAATGTTATTTATTTCTTTTAATGTTGTTTGATAAGAATTTAAAATATCTTCAAAAATTTTTTTTTGTTTTACTGTCTTTTTTGCTATCTCTTTATTTTTCCAAAAATCTTCTTTAAGTAACGTTTTATCTATTTCTTTAAGTTTAGTTTCAACTTCTTGTTTATCAAAGATACCCCCTGATATTATTCAAAGTTTTTTTTGTGGCTTCTAATTGATTTTCAAAATTATACATTAATAAAATTGTCTAAACATTATCAATGTATCACGACCATTTATTGATATTAAATTATTATTTTCAATGTTGTTAATATCTCTTATTTTTAAAGCCTCAATAATTGTATTTTTTTCTCCGGGAGCTGATTTTAAACCCGTATTATAATTTAATGAGGTTAAATAAATTTTTTTAGGAACATTAAATTCATTAAAATCTTCTTTATAAAGAGAATTTTCTACAAAATTTTTAAATATAGGTAATGCAGCTTTTGATCCAGTTTCAAATTTTCCAAGTGTTTTGGGATTATCAAAGCCAATATATACTCCAATAACTAAATTGGATGAAAAACCAATAAACCAAGCATCATAATTATCATTTGTGGTACCAGTTTTTCCAGCTAAAGGAACTTTGAGAGATTTTAATTTTTTTGCCGTACCTCTTTCTACGGCCCCTCTTAATATAGTTACCATTTGATATGCTGTTTCTTCACTAAATACTCTTCGATTTGTATTTTCAATTTTAGGATATTCAGTAGATTGGTCAATAAATTTATCACAGCCTAAACATCTTCTATTTTTAACTTTAAAAATAGTTTTTCCTCTTCTATCTTGTATTCTTGAAATTAAATTTGGTTCAATTATTTTTCCTCCATTAACAAAAGGGGCATATGCTGTCGTTAAATTAATTAATGTTGTTTCTGCTGCACCTAAAGATACTGATAGTAACTCAGGTATTTCGTCGTAAATATTTAATTTTTTGGATAAATCTAAAATTTTATCAATACCTAGAATTTTTGCTATTCTAACTGTCATTAAATTTCTTGAATATTCAATTCCCTTTCTCAATGTAGTAGGCCCATAAAATTTTTTTCCATAATTTTCTGGTTTCCAATTTTTAAGTCCTACACCCTGGCTCTCTACAAATGGTGCGTCAAGTATTATCGTGTTAGGAGAAAAACCATTTTCTAATGCTGCTGCATAGACTATTGGTTTAAAAGCAGAACCAGGTTGACGTTTAGCTTGCGTAACTCTATTAAATTCACTTGACTTAAAGTTAAATCCACCTGCAAGTGCTTTAACATCTCCAGAAAATGGATTTATAACGACGATGCCTCCATTTACTTTTGGATACTGTTTTAATATCCAGTTTTTTTTTTCTTTTTTTACAAAAACAATATCCCCAATATTATACTGTTCAGGAATTGATTTATTATTTGGAAGCGTCCATTTTAAACTTTTTGCTAATAATTCTCCTTCTTCATTATTATTCTTCGTATTAATAGTTTTAAATTTTAATTGAAAAGAATTTAATTCTGTAATTTCTGCAAACTTCCATTTTAAAGTAGGGTCAATTTTAAATTTTTTAATTTTATTTTTCCAGTTTTTATCTCTAAACTTATTTGTTATTGGTCCTCTCCAACCATGTCTTTTGTCATAATCTTCAATACCTTTTCTTAAAGATTTTAATGCTTGAATTTGATAATCAATATTTAAAGGCGTTTTAATACTTAAACCCTGCGAATATAATTTTTTAAAACCATAGTTTTCATTAACTGATCTTCTTACTTCCTCTGTATAGGAATTTGCTTCGTTAACTATTTCTATTTTTCTTTGTTTTAAATTTAATTTTGAATTTTTAAAATCCTTAAGTTGCTTTTTTGATATGAAATTATTTTCTTCTAAATTTTGAAGTACTAAATTTCTTCTAAATTTTGCAACTTTAGGATATTTATATGGATTGTATCTACTTGGAGCTTTTGGAAGTGCAGCTAATAATGCTGCATCTGAAAAATTCAATTCTTTAATAGATTTGTCAAAATATTCTAAGCTAGCAGCTGCTATGCCATAAGTGCCTTGACCAAGATATATTTGGTTCAAATATAATTCAAGAATTCTTTCTTTTGTATAAGCTTTTTCTATTCTAAAAGCTAAGATGGCCTCTTTAATTTTCCTTTTCATTGAAACCTCATTTGTTAAAAGAAAATTTTTTGCAACTTGTTGGGTAATAGTTGATGCTCCCTCGAGCCTTTTATTTTGTGATATATTTTTTATGTTTTTGATTACAGCTCTAAGAATTCCTTTTGCATCTACTCCAGAATGATCAAAAAAATTTTTATCTTCAGCAGATAAAAATGAGTTTATCACGTTTTTGGGTATGGATTCGAATGGAACAAACAGTCTTTTTTCTATAGCATATTCAGCTATAAGTTTGCCGTCATTAGAATATACTCTACTTGAAATAGGGGGCTGGTAGTTCGATAGTTTTTTATAATCGGGCAATCCAATAGAAAAATACCACAATGTTGATAGTGAAAAAAATATAATTACAATAAGAGAAGCGATTATAAATTTAAGTGAAAAGTTGATAAAATTTAACATTTTATCATCTTATCAATAAAAAATTTGACTATCTTTAGGCATAAAAACTTAATTGTCTGTATTTATACACAAATTGGTATAAAATAGTTATATGACAAATTTAAAATTCACAGATTTCAACAAATTAAAAGGAATTCAAATAAAATGGAAAAAAACTTATATATCGATGCATCACATCCTAACGAAACACGCATTGTTCTTAAATCTAACAACTCAATCGAAGAGTATGAGTTTGAAGACAAAAACAATTTAAATTTTAAAAATAATATATATCTTGCTACAGTAAGTAGAGTTGAGCCTTCATTGCAGGCTGCATTTGTCAACTTTGGTAGAGAAAGACATGGATTTTTAGCATTCAATGATATTCAATCAGATTACTATCAGATTCCATCTGAGGATAAAGAAAAAATTAGAATTGCAGAAGAAAAAATAAGAGAAGATTTAAAAGATAAAGCTAATGACACTCCTAGTGAAAGCTCTCAACCTGAAGTTAATTCAGAGGAACCAGATGAAAAAATTGCAACTAATGATTCACAAAATGATAAAGTGCTTAAAAAAAAAGATTATCACGAAGAAGTCAAATCTTCTTATGGAATAAAAAGATATAGGATACAGGAAGTAATAAAACCTGGACAAATAATTTTAATACAAGTTATTAAAGAAGAAAGAGGGCAAAAAGGAGCTGCTCTTACAACTTTTATTTCTTTAGCTGGAAAATATATGGTTTTAATGCCCAACACCCCTAAGGGCGGCGGTATATCAAGAAAAATTTTTAACTCTTCTGATAGACAAAAAATAAGAGGTATTCTTAATGAAATTGAAATACCAAAAAGTATGGGTGCAATTGTCCGAACTGCTGGTGCAAACAAAACAAAAAATGAAATTGAAAAAGATTTTAAAAATACTTTAAAAACCTGGGAAGAAATAAAGACTAATGCACTAAATTCAAATGCGCCATCTTTGGTTTATGAAGAAGGTGATATCATTAAAAGAACTTTAAGAGATACTTACGATAATGAAACTAATAATGTTTATATTGATGGTAATGAAGCTTACCAAAAGGCAAAGAAATTTATGAAAGAATTAATGCCCAAAAATGTAAAAAATATTAAAAAATATAGAGGTAAAATTCCCCTTTTTCATGACGCAAATATAGAAAAAGAATTAAATAATATTTATGAACCTAATGTAAAATTAAAATCAGGAGGTTATTTAGTTATTAATCCAACAGAAGCTTTAGTTGCGATCGATATAAATTCTGGCCAATCTACTAAGCAGGTTAATATTGAGAAAACAGCCTTGAATACAAACATTGAGGCTGCTGAAGAAATAGCACACCAAATTAAATTAAGAGATTTATCAGGATTAATTGTTATTGACTTTATTGATATGATTAATTTTTACAATCGAAGGGCTGTTGAAAAAAAATTGCGGGAGAGTATCAGAAAAGATAGAGCTAGAATTCAAATTGGAAGAATAAGCAATTTTGGACTACTTGAAATGACTCGCCAAAGATTGCGGGAAGGATCTATTAAATGGGAAACACAGTTATCACTTAGTTCATTTTCACAAAAAATTCTTAAAAAAATTCAACACCTCGCTTTTATTGACAAGGTAAAATTAATTAAGACTTTTGTTCCGGAAAAAGTAAAAATGTATATTGAAATAAATTTTCTAGAAGAATTAAAATATTTCCAAAAGAAATATTTATTTAAGATTGAAATATTATCAGATCAAAAATTAATAATTCCTGAATACAAAATTGAACTCTTAAATAAATCTAAAAAAGTTCTAGATATAATTGAAAATATAAATAAAATTTCAGAGATTAAAAAATTAAAAAAAAATATTACTCAAAAAGTAAAAGTAACAAAAAAAAACACAAAAAAAGAACTTAAGAAAGAAAAAAAAGAAGTTAAAAAAAAAATTGTTAAAAAAAAATTTAGAACTCTTTGGATAAGAAGAAAAAAAAATTAAATTAATCCTTTGCTGGATGTGCTTGCTGTGGCAAAATAATTTTTTTTCATTCTACCTGCCAAATATGAATTTCGACCAGAGATAACAGCATCTTTAAAAGCTTTAGCCATTAAAATAGGTTTTTTGGCATTAGCTATAGCGCTATTAACTAAAACTCCATCACAGCCAAGCTCCATAGCAATAGTGGCATCTGATGCTACACCAATTCCAGCATCTACTATAACAGGAACTTTTGATTGTTTTAAAATGATTGAAATATTAATTGTATTTTGTAGCCCTAACCCTGATCCAATTGGAGAAGCTAATGGCATAATTGCTGATGCACCATAATCCTCTAATTTTTTCGCAAACAAAGGATCATCTGTACAGTAAACCATTACCTTAAAACCTTCTTTCACTAGTATCTTTGTTGATTTGAGTGTCTCAATCATATTTGGATAAAGTGTTTTCTTATCACCTAAAACTTCTAATTTAACTAATTTCCAACCACCCATTTCTCTAGCCAATCTTAGAGTTCTAAGCGCTTCTTTAGAATTAAAACATCCAGCAGTATTTGGTAAATAAATTATTTTTTTTGGATTTAAATAATCTGTCAATATTGGTTTTTTTCTATCGATAATGTTTACTCTTCTGATCGCCACTGTAACCATGTCCGCTCCTGACTCTTTTATTGCCTTAGCGGTTTCAGAAAAATTTTTATACTTTCCAGTTCCAACAATTAATCTTGATTTAAGAGATTTTCCACCAACTTTTAAAATATTTTTTTTCAAATTAGCCTCCTCCAATAAAATGTACTATTTCAAGTTTATCATGATTTTTTAAATATTTTTTTTTATAATTAGTTTTTGGAATTATTGAACCGTTGTATTCAATGGCAATTTTTTTATTGGTTAATTTATATTTTTTTAATAAATCTTGTATAGAAAAGTTTGATTTAATTGATATTTTTTTTCCATTTAATTGT
>CERI01046522.1_pt1 | contig 11630 bp, 27 predicted proteins | sample 350261 | NCBI WGS metagenome assembly CERI01 (sample SAMEA2620979, study PRJEB7988) | marine metagenome | isolation source: saline water (ENVO:00002010), including
AAGTTTATCTTTACATCTAATCTAAAATATCAAACTATGTTAGATAGTGTACAAGGTAGAGGTCCGTGTCTTGCGTTTTTACCTTTCGTATCATTACCAGAATTAGAAGGCTGTATTGTAACCTGGGACTTTATGGAAACAATTCATAGTAGAAGTTATACATACATTATTAAGAACTTGTATTCAGACCCAGCAGAAATATTTGATACTATTATAACAGATGAAAAGATTGAACGAAGAAGTAAATCAGTAACCAATGCCTATGATGACTTCATCACTACAGGTATGAAACATCAATTAGGTAATAAAGTTGATGAATATGATTTAAAAGAAAAACTATGGAGAACACTTGTAACCGTAAACATATTAGAAGGTTTAAGATTTTATGTTTCTTTTGCTTGTAGTTTTGCATTTGGTGAATTAAAACTTATGGAAGGTAGTGCAAAGATTATCTCTTTTATTGCTAGAGACGAATCACAACACCTTGCCGTATCACAAAGAATTATTAATAACTATCGTGGTCCTGAAAACGATAAGGTTATGAATAAGGTTATAAAAAATAATGAAAAGTTTGTTGAACAAATGTATAGAGACGCAGTAGAAGAAGAGAAGCGTTGGGCAACATATCTATTCTCAAAAGGTTCTATGGTAGGACTTTCTGAAAAGTTATTACACAATTATGTAGAATGGACAGCAAACAAAAGAATGAAAGCAATTGGTATTAAACCAATCTATGAACAAGGTAATGCTAATCCTTTACCGTGGACTGAACATTGGTTTAACAGCAGAAGTTTACAAAACGCACCACAAGAGACAGAAATAGAAAGTTATGTTATTGGTGGTATTAAACAAGATGTTGAAAAAGACCAGTTTAAGAAATTTAAATTATAATGGAAAAAGCAAAATACGAATGTTCCCATTGCGAAGAGGAATTTACAATATCGTGGAAGAATGATGAACTGGAACCAATAACTTGTTGTTTTTGTGGAGGTTCAATTGATGAACCTGAAGAAGATGTTTTAACAGAGGATACCACAGATGACGAAGATAATTGGAATTGATTACTCATTAACTTGTCCTGCTATATGTGTTGTTGATGAACGACCATTAGTAGACGACCCATTGCAGAATTGTAGATTTTTCTACTTAACAACCGTTAAGAAATACGAAGGTGTATTTTTAGATGGTAAGGTAGTAGGAAATCTTATGCCTGAATGGAATAATGAACAAGAGAGACACGATAAAATTAGTGATTGGGTATTCAAAAAAGCTATAGGACATACAATCAATCCTAGAGTGTTTATTGAAGACTACTCTTTTGGTAGTAAAGGTAGAGTATTTAATCTTGCAGAAAATACTGGTTTATTAAAACACAAGTTATATAAGAAAGGTATCAAGTTTGATACCGTAGTACCTAGCGTAGTAAAGAAATCTGCCACAGGTAAAGGCAACGCAGACAAAGAGAAAATGTACGATAAGTTTTATGAAGAAACAGGCGTAAATCTTATGGAACATTTAGACCAACAAACTTTGAAAAATCCTGTTACCGACATAGTTGATTCGTATTACATAGTTAGGGCAGGATATGACCAGTATATGGAAAAAGATACAAAATAAAGACAGATGGATAGGACTTGCAATCGCAGTTTCTTCCGTATTCATCTTATCAGAAGCAAATGTAGACACACAATGGATAGGTTGGTTGTTATCAATCGTAGCGTGTATAATGTGGGTCTGGTTTGGATATAGAGATAAAGATTACCCTAGAGCATTGATGGAATTGATGTATTTACTACTATCAATGAGAGCAATGTACAACTGGCTTATCTAAAAAGTCAGTAAAATCAACAAAAAAAACTTCAAAAATAACCAAAATAGTGCTTGACATACTATTAAAAGTATGGTATTATGTATATATGATGAAAAAACACACTATACAAAACACACTAAAATGGTTAGGAACCTTCACTTTAATTCTTGGAACTGGTATCAACTCACTTGGAATATACCCTTTAGGCCCTCTAGTAATGGTCCTAGGAGGGTTGATTTGGTGTATCGTAGGTATTATGTGGAAAGAAATATCACTAATAATCACAAATTTGACACTTTCTATCGTTTCTATCGTTGGAATATGTTATACAATGGGGTATTTTTCTTAAAAATATGCTCGTTTTTTGCTTGACAATGATTGCGAAATGATGTATTATACTAGTATGAATAAGACAAAAGAACAATTTAACAAAGGAGACACACACTATGAGTAAAGTAATGAACTATTATTGGGACGAAGCTGAAAAAGCAGTTGATAAGATTATTGACAAATTGAAAGATGGTCAGATTGACTATGATACTTGCAAGTCTCAAATCTTAAAGGTAGATAATATTGACCTGTGTTCAATTGATGAATACAATGTTGATGAAGTAATAACATCGGAGACTGCTTAATGATGACAAAAGGTTCTAGTTTAAATTTAGTTTACGGTATTGAATACTATGATGAAGAAGATATGGATTACTTCTACATCTATCACACTATCTTTAGAAATGTTCCTTTAAGTCAGTTGAACAGACTAAACGACAAAGAATTTCAAAAAAGAATTAAAACCTATTGCGACAAGAATTATGTAGAAAGTGCTTTAAACGCTACAGGTAGTAGTAAAGTTGAAATGATACACGGCGACAAGTATTATGAAACTTACGAAGATGTATTTGGTGAAGATGTTGCCATACAAAATGACAACGCTCTATTTAACGATTATGGTCAACTATGGAATGGTAGACAATTCTTTAAATATGATTTTGCACCAATGTTAACACAACAATATGAACATAAACATTTGAATAAACTAGTAGGAGGATATAAGAATGATAATTAATGTAGGAGATACCATTTTAGGTAATCACGGAAGAACTGGCGAAATAATCAATATCGGTATCGCAACAGAAAAAACTGATATTGCGGCTGAGAACGACACAAGTTTGAATGCCCAAACATATGATACAGATTTAAACTATACAGGTGCTGTTACCTATTCAGGAGAGACAGGAACACACTGGTGTTATTTTAGTCAGATTGAAGACAACCTGACCGAGAAGAATAAAAGTGATATAGATATTAGTATCAATTTAGAAAACGATAGCAAAGAGGGTAAGTAGAAAAAATGATTGATGTAATGACGGTCATTGAAGAACTAAAAGAAATCAAAGACCAACTTCAAAGTGGCAATGTACCAATGGCCATTAAGAAGGTTGATGAAGGTATTGCATATAGAGAAAAAGAAGTCGCAGACTTTGAAGCTGAATATGCACCAAAAGACACTAACAAAATGCCATTAGGAGATTTAGCAAATGATCCTTTTGACGATATAAGATAAGGAGACAATATGCAAGACGCTATGTTTACAATCATATTACTTTCTATTGTAGGAGGCGGTATGGTTTATATGCTCATTGAGTTATCATCTTGTAGAAAGATATGTAATAGCTTAATGAAGAATATTAAGAGTTATATTAGAAAATCTGAAAAGAATAGTCAGATGGAATTACCTCTTAAATTTAAAAAGAAACAGCAAGTACATTACTTGACTGGAAAAAGAAAGAATAAGAAAAGTGCAAAAAAGTAGTAAAATCCCAATGAGCAATCATACACGGGACTATCCCAAACCCTCTACAGCGCCCTCTAGGCCCCTCGTTTTTCCTAAAAATAGTGTAAAATGTGGGTTTATTGGCAGCTTGACAACTAATCAGGTTTGTGATACTATTATATCAATTAATACAAATGGGAGGACTTAATTATGTTTACATACACAAAAGAAATGATGTTTAGTGAATTTAAGACGGCGACAATCAAAGACAAAAAAGGTAAGAAAGAAATATACGACAATCGTATTAAGTTTCTAAAAGAAATGAAATCATTGAAGAAAGAACATCCTTCTTCTATGAGAAATATTAGTATCAAACAAACACAATTTGATAATTTGATACTTGCATATCAGGCACCTAATCCTAGAGACCATTTCTATAAGAAAGTGTTTGGTAAATCTTATGCAGAACAAAAAGCGTTTGAGAGTAAACAATATGGCGGCAAAGACAAAAACGAATTACTTAACTAAAAAAATGAGAAACGAGATAGCACTAAAAAAACATTTGAAATGGTTGAAGTCTATCGGAGTTAAGTTAGATAATCAAGGAAGAGTGATTAACGAGTTTAAAGGTTATCCTTTTCCTGATTACAAAGTAAGACCTTCAATACCTTGTAGCAATAATATCATTGCAGGTGGTACAAAGAGACAAGTATTGAAGCCTAAATTACCTGCTGGCAAAACAATCAGTATTGCATACAACAAAGGTAATTATCAAGTTGTAGACATTGCTGATATAACAACAATGGGAAGGAAAGTATGAAAAAGATACTTATATTATGTGTAGTCGTATTTGGCGTATCATATGCTAATGCGAATGAGACAAAGACTATAACACCACAAGAGTTTGGCAATGCAATTAAAGAGACGCCAGGTAAAGTAGTCAGTTTTCTAACAAGTGAAGTTGAGAAGACAAAAGCGTATCAAGCACAAAGTTGGGCAGACGCAAAAGAACAAACTGCTAACACTTGGGCGAAACTAAAATCGGCATTTGGAGTTAACTAATGGATTTCCATTTAACTTCAGGTAATGACGGTACTTTTCTTATCAGACCTTTAAATGCGAAAGCAGAGGTCTGGTGGAAAGACAACGATATGAGAAGTAGATATGTTGTAGATAATACACAAAGCGATTTTTGTATTATAAAATCAGTTAATCAGAAAGAGGTGTGTGATGAAATTAGAAAAGCTAATTTTGATTTTGCTAATTAGTGTTTCATTAAGTGCTTGTGGTGCAACCGGTAAGAGGATAGACGGTTCACATATTAAAGTACAAAATTCAGATGTGAATAATACTACAGGATTTAAATTCAATAGAAGTCATTTAGGTGCAGTAGTCGGTGGTACTACAGGTGCTATGACTTGTGTAGAACTTTTATCACAAGACCCTTATGTGGCGGCTGCGTGTGCTGTAGTAGGTGCATTTGCCGGTGCTGAATTATTATATGATAGTGATTACGATTTACACAATGCAGTATTTGTAGACCATTTAAACAACGGTCCTGCAAGTGCAAGTTATAGTAATTGGTTAAATAGTAAGACAGGTAGTAATGGTACAATAAAAGTAAATAGAAGTTATGCACAAGGTCCTCTTATCTGTAAAGAGTATGAAAGTAATTTTAATATTAAGAACTCGTGGCCTGTTGTTGGTATTGCAAACAATGATATTGATACTAGATTCGGAGTTGTATGCCAAATGCCTGATGGGAGATGGGTAGAAAAAAGATGATGACACCTTTGAGAATAACTTTATATATGACAATGATTGCTTTAGTTGTATTTTTTACAAACATTGCATACTCACAAACAATAATGCCTAAAGCAATTACATATGCAGAAGAGAAGCAAGTAAATAGTGCTCCTGTAGACAAAGTATATATATCTGATACACATACAAAGGTAGAACAGAAATTAAAAGAATGGGAACACAATGAAAAGAATGGCATACTTTCTTCAAAAGTTTTAGATAGATTTGAAAGAGACGGTCAATGGTGTTTCATTAAGATTGTTATAAGAGAATTAGATGATAAGACTATCGTAAAAGAAGAGATTATGGAATGTGCTGATACTGAACACGGTAAAACAGACAAAGAAAGAATTAAAGAACTGGAGAAAATGATAGAGTTAGAGAAAGCAAAGAAACCTGGTTATTGGGAACTCTTTGCCGCTTTCTATTATAAAGATATGAATGCTCCAGAATATTGTAGGTTATATTCTCAACCTACACACGCTTTTAAATCCTTCGGAAGAGCGTGTTTAACAAATGAAGGTAACTGGGAGAGAAAATAATGATTAAAAATATAATCATATTAGGTCTCCTTTTTATGTTAATAACAGGTATGAGTACAACAGATGTTGTTGCTTATGTAGAAGAAAACCAGCTTATTGACAAGTTGAGTGAAATGTTATATAATGTAGTTAGGAGTGTGAAAAACAATGTATAAAAACATAATGAAGATAGGACTATTAGGCGTTCTAATAATTGGCCTAAATGCTTGTTCGTCAAAGACTTATAAGATTAAGCAAGAGACAGACAAGTTAGTAGACGAAGTACCGTCTTGGTATATGGCGGACTTTGATAATGCTAAACATTGCGACATATCTATGTGGGCAAACAATGGTATTGTCAAAACAGATGATGATGAGAAGACTTGTATCTTCGGAGTTGGTACTAGTGTATCACCATCATTAGAACTTGCGATTGAGAAAGCAAAGTTGATTGCGAAAGCAGAAATGGCTGATATTGTTGCAGGTGAAATGAACAAGAAGGCGAAAATCTTTGTAACCGAAATAGGTAAAACAAATGTTAAGACCGTGGTTACAGAAGTAGAAACAGCAATGGTGAATGTCATTGCGAATACACCAGTGAGAGGATATGAAATCTTTGCACAAGAGGTAACTAGAACAAAAGCAGGTTACTACAGAGCGTGGATTGGTTTAAGATTACCACTTGGTGAGTTTAATAAGATGTACGATTACACAATTGCAGAAATTGTTGATAGTCATAAACTTAAACTAAAAGCTGCTGAAGCCTTCAAAAGTGTTGAAGACACAGCAAAGGCAAAGAAAAATGGCACAGACCAATAATATAATAGTATACACAAAAGACAATTGTCCGTTTTGTGTTAAAGCTAAGGCCTTGTTAAAAGGCCTTGGTTTAAAGTATAGTGAAAAGAACTTGAAAGAGTTTGAAAGTCCTGAAGCAATGATTAAAGACATAGGTAAAAATGTTAGGTCAATGCCTCAAATTAAAATCAATGACGAGTTAGTAGGTGGTTATAATCAGTTGATAGAACATTATAACAAACTAGGACTTGTTGACTTCAAAGGAAATAAGATTAGTGAGTGATGATAAGAAAAATGAATATGAGAATGTAATCTTGTTTCCAGAGAATAAGATACAGAAGAAACAGGTTGAAGTTGATCCTAAAGCACACGAAAAAATGCGAGATTATCAAGCTGCAAAGTTTGTAGAAACAGCAACAGATGAAATCGGATTAGATTTGATTAGACGATTCGTGCAAATGGGACTAGATACTAAACAAGATGTATTTACAAAAGACCTTGCAATGTCAATGGATGCCGTGCGAGGTCTCTTATACAGACAATTTAACATTACACATCCTATACAAAGAGTTGTAGATAGTGCAGTTAAATTAAAGATGAATAAGAAAGGTGTGGTTACTGCTCGTATTGAATATGCAAATATGACAGACGAAACAACAGCAACTACTAGACCTTTAAACAAAGATGTATCAGATGAACTAAACGATAGGAACAATGGTATGTTTATGTTTACAGAAGATTTTGATTTTAAACCAGATTACCCTGGACAGGAAGGACCGTATGATGATGACGATTTACACGGTGACTTTCCGGATCCAGAACCAGACGGACCACAAAAATAAATGAATTTAGTGCTTGACAAGCTATATGAGTTAGTGTATAATGAGTACTTAATAAGGAATTTGACTATGGAATACCATTATAATGCGATAGACCATAGCAAGTTGTCAGACAAGACATTAAAATCAAACTTGAAAAGGAGGTTAAACAATTATGTTTAACATTTTTAAATTATCTAAAGGAGATAAAACTATGGCTAGAACTAAGCTATCAAAAACAGAAAAGATTAGAAATCTTTTCAACAAAGGTTCAGATGTTTCTTGGAAACAATTGAGAAACACTTACGACCTTAAATCACCGGCTGCAATGGTTGGTAAATTAAGAAACGAAGGTTTAATGATTTATGAAAATAGGTCATCTAAAGGCGTTTCATATAGAGTTGGTACACCATCAAAAGCAGTAATCGCTGCTGGTATCAATGCTGTATTCGGCAAACAAGTCGCTTACACATCATAATGAACTCAATTGTAAGATTGCCTAGCGGAATGCTTACATAGAGTTGTGTGAGGCGATGAAAGCGAGAGTGGAAGTCGCCTCCACATTTAACTTAAAAAGGAATATATGACAGACGATAATTCAGTTGACAAATCTTTTGAGAATGAAGCAAAAGCACCTAGTCCTATGGTGCAAATATCATTAAAAGAATATGACAAACTAAAAGAGAAACAGCATTTTATAACAGATAAATCATTAATTGAATACATTGATAAGATAGAATTTTTTGTAAAAGAATTGAGAAAACACATAGTAAGGACGGATATATAAATGGCAAAAATGAGAATGTATAAGTTTTGGAATGAAGCAGGTGACGAAAAAGAAAAAGAAGCAATGAGTTTGAAGAAGGCAACTATGTCTGTTCAAAACGACTTTAAAGACAGAATGATAAGTGTTGAGTATATCAGTAAAAAAGGTAAAGAAATGTGTCATAGTATTATGATACCTATTGGTAGAAAAGTAAGACAAGCTCTTAAAATAGAAAAGAAGAGAGCAGCTGCAAAAGCAAAATTAGAAGCAAGTAGAAGAAGTGCATAATGATAATAGTTGATTTACACCAAGTGCTTATTAGTAATCTGATGGCACAAATGAGTAGAGTATCATACCAGAAAGGTACCGAACAAGGTATCGCAAATAAAGAAATGGTTAGATATATGGTATGTAATTCAATTAAAGGATACATTAGAAAGTTTAGTAGTGAATACGGAAAAGATTTAGTACTTGCTTGTGATAGTGGTAATCCTTGGAGACGAGACTTCTTTCCTCAATACAAAGCAAGTCGTAAGACAAGTAGAGAAGAGAGTACAAACGATTGGGATAACCTATTTAATCTCATATGGGAAATCAAAGAAGAATTAAAAGAGAACTTTCCTTACAAAGTAATCGCTATTGACAATGCAGAAGCAGATGATATTATCGCTACCATTGTTAAAATGCAGACGGAAGACAAGTATCTAATTGTATCAGGCGATAAAGACTTCAAACAATTACAGAAGTATAGTAATGTAAGTCAATATAGTCCAATACAAAAACATATGGTTGTTGAAGATAATCCAACTAGATACTTACACGAACAGATTATCAAAGGCGATAGGTCAGACGGAATACCGAATATCTTATCAGCAGATGATGTCTTTATTACAAAGACAAAACAAAGTCCTATTACAAAGAAGAAACTAGAAGAATGGTCGCAGATTGACGATATACCACTAGGTTCTGAAACGAAGAAGTACTACAATAGGAACAAGAAGTTGATAGACCTAGACCAGATACCTAACGCTATGGCAGAATCTATTATAAATAGCTTTAACAACTATGAAGTACCAAGTAGGTCCAAACTACTACCTTACTTTATAGATAATAAACTGAAATCGTTGATTGAACACATTAATGATTTTTAATATTGCAATATTAAGAGGAAAATGAAATGGCAAATGAAAATATAAATCAAAGTATGAAAATGGCAGCAATGTCTTCTTCATCTATGGCTCTCACTTACCACGAAATCCTAACTAAAGTTAACAATGCAAAAGACAAGGCAAAGAAGACAGAAATCCTACGCCAGTATGATAGTGTCTCTTTGAGACAAATACTAAAAGGTGCATTTGATCCTAAGATTGAATGGGACTTACCAAAAGGTAACCCACCATATCTACCAAATGAAGCACCTGTAGGTACTGAACACACTTTCCTTGATTCCGAAGCAAAAAGACTTTGGCATTTCGTAAAAGGTGCAGACCAAAATCTATCCAAAGTAAAAAAAGAAACTTTGTTTATTCAAATTTTAGAAGGTTTACATCAAACAGAAGCAGAATTGCTTATTGCTGTAAAAGAGAAGAAGTTAAATAATATGTACAAAGGTCTAACAGCTAATCTAGTAAGAGAAGCATTTGGGTGGAATGACGATTTTGTTAAGCTAGAAGCATAACAAATACAACGGTTTTAGGGTATTTTCCATACTAAAAATACCCATATTCCCCCAAAATAAGCTCATTTTTTGCTTGACAATGTACCTAGGAAGTGATAGAATAAATAATATTAATGATTGAGAAAGGTATATAATGAAAAGCTTGATAAAAACGATAGTATATGTACTTGGTTTTTTGTATTTGTCTGGTGTAGCATTACACTTAACTATGCAGAAAGCAAAGGCAGATGATTATGTTGTGGTTACTAGTGCCCACATCATAAAAGAAACGGTTAACGGTAATATTGACCATAGTGCTGTAATGAAATCTGAACTTGAAAAGATGGCACATCAAATGGCAGTAGAAATGACTTTTGTATTACAGAAGCATTTACCAAATATATTAGAAAGTATTGCTGCTGATATTAGAGTTAACGGTGTAGACAAAATCTACAAAGAAAGTCAAACAAAGGAGTAATATGTTAGAAAACTTAATCTACTCAATGGCTGACTTGGTTTCTGTTATGAAAACCTTGGCGCCGATTGAACTATGGGTAATAATACTTGGTGGTATAACATCATTTTTGATTATGGAGTATAGTGATAGAAAAAGAATACGACAAGAAAAAATCAAAAGATAGGGAGAACAAACACCAGTGCCTAAAGAAACGAAACCTAAATCAGTTAGGTATGCAACTTTAAAGAAAAGAGTTAAGGCCGAATATGAGCATACTAGACAATATAAGACTACCTATAAAGACATTAAGAAAGTCTTTCAATGGATAAATGAGGCAGTCTTTGACGGCAAACTTGCACCGTTTAATGAGATAACGATACGAGATTTGAGACCGATAAAATGTTTTGGTCAGGTTACACAATGGGAATGGAAGAGAAAAGGAACACAATCGTTTCATTTAGAAATGGCAGACAAGTATAGAAATAAAAAAGAATTCATTAGTACATTGGCACACGAAATGGTCCATTTGTATCAAATGAGAAACGCAGGAGATAGTGGTAATCATAATGCCCTATTCTATTCATTTAAGAAACCAATGAGTAGAGCAGGCATAGATATGATTTAAACTAATATAACATTATGGTGAGAAAAGTGAAAGTAGACTACAAAGAAAAATTGCGATTACTAAAATTGTGGAGTAAGAGAGTGATAGGTGTATCAATGTTATTCTTAATAACATATGTAATAGGTACATTTAATCCTAACACACACTCTACAAACAAATTAGCAAAACAATACGAAACAAAATACCTAGAACGACTAAAAGAGTTAGATTTAAGAGAACCAGAATTTACATACAAAAATGATATACAATTTGTTAGGGCAACTCATAAATGTATTGACTTCTTAAACTTCTCACAACCAGATGTGTTTAGAGTACCATACGAAATGATAACAGCACAGGCTGCTTTAGAGAGTGGTTGGGGTACAAGTAGATTTGCAGTTGATGGTAATAATCTATTTGGTATTAGAGTATTCAACAAAGACTATCCACATATGTTACCATTAGGTATGCCAAAGTGGAAAGGTTGGGGTGTAAGAATATTTGCTACGAAGTGTGAAAGTGTAAAAGAATTTGTTAGGTTGATGAATGAACATCCTGCCTACGAGAAATTCCGTAAGTTAAGATTAAAACAACTTGCAGAAGACGGCGAAATGGATCCAGT
>CERI01021285.1_pt1 | contig 11629 bp, 14 predicted proteins | sample 350261 | NCBI WGS metagenome assembly CERI01 (sample SAMEA2620979, study PRJEB7988) | marine metagenome | isolation source: saline water (ENVO:00002010), including
TCTATTTGGATTTTCAACCTTTTGATTAGACCAATAGTTTCCTTTAATAAATTTAGATGGAACTGATGGTAAACTACAATCACCACCGGACATACCAACCGCTATCCTTAAAACATCCGTTGTTGTTAACTTAGGTAAGTTAAACTCAGACATTCTATTATTTTCATTTAAAGAAACAATTAACTTAATTAAGTTTTCTTTAAAAGGAATAACAGAAGGAAAAATCAAATTTTGATTTGATGAAACAAACCAATCAATTGACTCAGAATCTTGTGGAGTTAAACTTTGGTTAACCGAAAGAATATCAGTGAATATTTTTTGAAAATCTTCCTCAGTTCCGGATTTAATAACCTTAGGTTCTAAGTTTTCGAAAGCCTTTTTTCTTTTCTTAGTTAAATCATCTGGTAAGAATTTACCATCAGAAATGTAATGTAAAATTTGGTTATACCAAAGTTCGTATTCACTCATTTCCATTACTTGCTTAGGAAACCCAGGCCAAAATGGTTTGTAAGTGTGTTTAGAACCAGTGATGTCAATCAAGTATTCAACAACCTCATTCTTAAATACGTTAATATCAAATACACTTGCTTTTGATAACAATTTGATTGCCTTTTTATTCAAAGTAAATCCAAATTGCATTAATTCCGAATTTACGCTCATAGCGTATTTTTCATTTGATTCCGATAAATCAGTAGTCAAATTAATGAACCCTTTTCTAAATTGTAAAACATTCTTCATAATACCAAAAAATTTAAGTGTGAAAGTTATAGTTCAAATATAATAAAAGTTTTTTAATAATAAAAATTTTTAAGTCAATAAAAGTGGAAAAGGTGCAACATAATGATATATAATATTAATTATTTTATATTTTCTCGTCTGAACCCTTGTTTAATAAGGACTTTAAGATATTAATAATTAATTCTGTATTAAAAAGTGTAGTACAATCTTTATCGGAGTAATAATCCATTAAATATTCAATAGATTTTTCTTGATTTATATTTTCAGATATCATTACGTTTTCTATCTGAGTTTTTATTTGTATGTCAATTCTTTCGTTTTTGTTAGTCATTTTAATGTTATTTAGAATAATTATATATTTAAATGTAAATATAATTTTTGATATTTTATATATAATTAGTAAAAAAAATTTATATTATGATTATAAAAAGTTTTAATCAATTCAAAGTTGGTAAAGTTTTTGAAAAAACTGAATTAGAAAAACATGATGAATTGGTAGATAAGATAAATAAAAAATTAGAAACTGATCCTAAATTTATATTTGATTCTTTAAACAAAGAACTACCTACTGAAAAAGATGGAGAAGATTATGAAAATCTTTTTGATGAAGCTAGAGAAGAATCTATTATGTTTTTCAAAAAAAATCCATCAATGTTAAAGGAAAATGTAACTATAGACATTAGTGGTTCTGATGGAAACGCTTTTGTTTTAATTGGATACGCTAGAAAATTTGCTAAACAATTAGATTTAGATTTTAAGCCTATAAAGGATGAGATGATGTCTGGAGATTATGATAATTTATTAAGAGTTTTTAATAAGAATTTTGGAAACGTTGTTGATTTAGTAGGATATAATGAAGATGATTATGAAGAAGAATTTGAATCTGTTCAAACAAGGTCTATTTATGATTTATTATTACCTGAACAAATTAGATTTATACAAGATAATGTTTTACCTGAAGATGATATAGATGAAGCTATGAGAGAATTACAAGGAATTATAGGAGTTAAATATGGTGATGCTTGTGCAAGTTATTTCAGTAAATATGATGATTCTGATCGACATTGGGCTAGTTCTGATGAGAAACAAAGAATGAAAGATGTTGAAGGATATTTAGCGGTTGAGACTTCTTATAGAGGAATATAAAAACGATTTTAAAACTTAATATATAAAACTATAAAAACAAAAAAAAAATTTATGAAACATTTAAAAACATTTGAATCATTTTCTTATTCTGCTGATGTAGATAATGTAGATGAAGGAATTAAGGATATGTTTAACAAAGCTAAAAAAGCATTTTCTGATTTCGGTAAACCTCCTGTTAATAAAACAAGGAAAAAAATAATTACTAAATCAGTTTCTGGTTTAGATACTGAAAAAATAACATGTATGGCTTTAGGTAAAGATGGTGAGAAATTACCATTTGATAAAGATCAATTTTTAAAATTAGCTGAAGAAACTGATAACTTTAATGGTTCTTCTTTAGTTAAAGGAGATTGTATACATTATGTTTCAGGTAATTTTAGTTCATCTTCAAGAGGATTATCAAAAGGAATGGGTGGGTAATAAAAAACTTATCTTATTAAAAATATTAAACCCTCTATTAAGAGGGTTTTTTGTTTTCTAATATATCTTTATCGATATCATCTAGATAATCTATACCTTTATCTATAACTTTATCCAAAACATCATCGATATTACTATAATCTTTTCTATATTGTTCAAACATTTTAAACGAATAATCTTTACAATAATCATCCATATCTGATAAAAGTGAATTATCTTTTAATATTAGTTCAGAAACATCATCGATAGAAGATTCAAAATATTTATTAATTACATTATAAAATTTATTTGATAAATAACCTTCGTCTCTAAGGTAAATAATTTCATCTTGATTTAAAGCTACTTTACCTTCTTCTTTCATTTCTTCGGTAAAGAATTCATCTAATTCTTCAATCATTTTATCCCCAGCTTCTTCAACTTTCATTCCGTTTAAAGTATCTGAAAAATCTATTTTTATTCTAAATATTTTTGATGGTCTATTTTCCATTTTTATTTTTTTCTAATATATCTTTATCGATATCATCTAATTGATCCATACCTTTTTCGATTATCTTATCTAAAACATCATCAGTTGATGTAGATTCTTTTCTAAACTTATTAAACATTTGTGAAGGAAATTTATCAAATTCTCTCCAAATTTGCATATTGTATTCTGATTTATCTTTTGGTTCTTCTTCTGATTCAATTTCTTGGATATAATCATTTTCCATTTTTATTGTATCTGAAACTTCTTTCATATCAACAAAATAATACTTTTCGAATATTTTAAATATTCTATTAGCTCTTCTACCATCATCTCTTATGTAAAAAGCGTCATTAGCGAAACAAGCAATATTTTTTCGTAAGTCTTCTATTTTAACTTCTTTCATTAATTCTTCTAGGAACATTTCATCGGTCACACCTTCTCTGAGACTATCATTATCTTCTGGTCTAGTACCGAAAATCTTGTAAATTTCTGAATAATATAACATATCTTTTGGTTTAGATACATAATATACGGATATTAATCTAAATAAAAAAATTTTTTATAAACTTTCTAGGTCTTCACCTAAAATTTTCTTATCGATATCATCAATATAATTGATATCATATTTAAGTATTTTATCTAAAACATCATCTTTAGTTGTGTGTTCTAATCTATAATCATAAAACAATTCACCAAATTGATCCATATCTTTATCACCGATACTATTATAGATTTCATTACTTTTAATTATTTCTATACTAACATCGCTTATTTCTATTATATGATATTTTTTTATAAATTTCTCAACTTTTTTTATCTTATCTTTATTACATCTTATATAAAAAACATCATCACCTATTATAGCTACTTTGTTTTGTGATATTTCTTCAGGTGTTATATTTTGGTATAACTCTTCTGTAAAATCTTCATCTAATTTTTCTTGTGTAATATTAGGTATTGATATTGGTTCTACCAAATATATTTTATAAATTCTATCATCTTCCATCTCGTATATTATTTTATACTCTCCACTATTTCGGTCACTTCTTTATATATGATATTCAATCCATCTTCCAATGAGGATAATGTATTGTCGTATATTAAATTTTCGTTATTAAATTTTTTAAGATATAAATCATTAACATTTAACTCATATTTAATATAATTTTCATTATATGAGAAAGTAATAAATAACTGATGATCAAATTTATTTTCCCATTCATATAAAACTTCATTGTCTGTTATATTAGATATAATGTCTTTTAATTCAGACATTTTAGATTCTATTAAATCGTTTTCTTTAAATTCTTTTATCAGTTTAATAAATTTCATAACAAAATATATATTTTCTTATATATAAATAAAATAACTAAGTAAATGGTCAGAAGACAATATGTCAAAAGTGAATTAGTTAAATATAATGAACGAAATTCCAATTGTGATACTTTAAATGATAAAATACTTTTATTACATTTTGATTCTTTTTGTTTAGGAGATTCTATTTGTTTTGCCTCATTTATAGATAATTTTATAGATTATCACAAACCTAAATATGTTTATATAACAACATTTCTTAAACATATATTTGAATCTAATAATGATAAAGTAGAATTTATATCTTCTACTGACAATAGTAGAGTTTTAGAAATAGATAAAATGATAAATGTAGGTTATGATAAGAGTGATTTAGATCATACCTTAGGTGGTATGTTGTATGCTACAAGAGATACAATGTTTTTACCTCAAAATTTAAAACCTAGTAAAGTTCCAGTTGTTCCTAAAAGTAGAAATATTGTTAATAATAAAATTACAATAGCTCCTGAGACTTTAAAAACTATAGCTGAGTGGGATGATAAAAAGTGGCAATTGTTGGTTAATATTTTAGTTGAAAATGGATATGAGGTTTTTAATGTTTCTTATGAAGATAGAATTAAATTAGATAATGTTGTTGATATACATGGATTTGATGATATAAATGTTTCTTTACAACATATTTTAGATTCTAGATTATTTATTGGATTGTCATCAGGGTTGGCTTGGTTATCATGGTCTTATGAAGTTCCAGTTGTTATGATATCTGGTTTTACTAAAAAACATAATGAGTTTGATTGTTATAGAGCTATATCTGAGGCAGGATGTAATGGTTGTTTTAATATTTTTAAAAACCCATCGTCTAATTGTCCTATATTCGAAAATACAGATAGAAGTAATGAGTGTAGTAAACTAATAACTGTTGATATGGTTATTAATCAAATAAATAAAGCTTTATCTGAAAATCCATTTAATGAGGTTTAATATTTAATATATAAAAACAAAAAAATTGCAATATGAAAACTAAAATTGAAATTAACGGAATTGAGGTTGAGGTTGAATTCAAAGACGATTCTTTATCTATATCTGTTGAAAAGGATGGTGAATCTATTGAAGATCTTATGATACCTTTTGGTGAAGAAAAATCAGAAGAAGAATCAGAAGAAGAAGTTGAGGAAACTGAAGAAGATGATGATATAAAACCATTTAATGATTTTGAAGAAGAAGAAGACTTTGAAGATGGTGAAGTAGAGTCTGAAGTTGAAGAAACTGAAGAAGAAACTGAAGAAGAAGATGAAGAATCAGAAGATGAAGATGGTATTGAATCATTTGAATCATTCTTAAATAAGAAATAATTATGATAACTAGTTTTAGTGAGTTTTTAAATGAGTCTAAGAAAGAGAATTATTTAAATTATTATGCCTTTGATTGGGATGATAATATACTTACTATGCCTACAATAATACATATGGAGAAAAGGTCACCTGGTGGTTGGATACCAGTTGATATTTCTACATCTGAATTTGCTAAAGTAAGACAAGATGAAGAAAATTGGAGAGTTATTAGAAATATTCCAGAATTGGCTTTTTCAGATTTTAAAGACACTGGACCAAGAGGTGATACCGCTTTTGTAAGTGATATGAGAAAAGCTATTCAAGAAAAAACATTTGGTCCTTCTTGGTTAGACTTTATAGAGTGTTTAATGAATGGTTCTTTGTTTGCTATAATAACTGCTAGAGGACATGATTCTAAAACAATACGTAAAGGTGTTGAATGGATAATAAACAATTATTTAACTAAAGAACAACTTTATGAAATGTATGATAACTTATTAAAATTTGATTATCTTTTTAAAGTTGACCATAAAAGAGAAATTCCAAAGATATTAAAAGATATACCTAGTTATAACATTGTTTTTAGGTCTTATTTAGACCAATGTGACTTTGTTGGTGTTTCTAATGATAAAATATCAAATGAATTAGAAACTTTAAATCCAGAGAAAGCTAAAGAAAAAGCCTTACTTAATTTTAAAGAAAAGATTAATAAATTTTCAAGTAATATAGGATATAAAGCCAAAATAGGATTTTCTGATGATGATAATAAGAACATCGAAAAGATAGAAAATTTAGTTGATAATTTAAAGAAAGAAGATTTTCCTAATATAGTAGAGTATATCGTAAAGAATACTAAAAATCCTAAAAATATAAAAGTTAAGAAAAAGATAGTTGAATTTGTAGATCCTTCTAAACAATCTGTAATAGGTTCAACTACATTCGGTAATATGACATCACAATTACATCCTAGTTCGCAATTAGATAGACAAGATGCTTTTAAACATCAGCATTTAAAAAGAACTGAGTTTATCAAGAAAATGAGTAAAGAGATATTAGATAAGGAAAAAAAGAAAAATAAAGTTAATAAATCAAACTAAATTTTTATAACCATATTTGTGGTTAAATCTTTTTTTCTTAAATGATAATAAATACTGACATTTCTCATATTCTTCAGATTCTTCATAAAATTCGATCATTCTATCTATAAACTCACTGTCATAGGGAGTTAATGATAAATCAAAATACATACCTTTTTTTATTCTATCAAGGCTATCTTCTACAAATTCGTAATATGTGTCCATTAGTTATAATTGTTTAAAAATTCTTTTTCTTTGTCGGTTAAGTTAAGATAACCAATTTTATTTATTTTATCTAAAATATCATCAATGTTTAGATTTATGTTTTTATCTAAATCTATAGGATTTGATATAGGTTTTTCTGTTTTATTTTTATTTTTTATATCTTTTAAAGAATCTAAAGTAATTTTAATCATAAATTGCATTAAGTCATGTGTTCTTCTGTCTAATAAACTTCCTTTATACTCAACACAATTATCTATTTCTTTTTTATATTTTTTTAAGAACTTTTTAATTATTATAATATTAAGTAGAAAAAATAATTTTTTTCTTTTAGAAAGCATCCTAATATCATTATTTTTATCTAATAATAAGAATATATTTTTCTTGACATTATAAATAAAAACTTTTTCTATACCATACTCAATATAAGCTTTATCTTCAACTCTTTTTAGAAAAAGAGTTTTATTTTCTCTTAATCGTCTAAGAAATATTCTACATTCTTTTATATATGATAACATAGGTATTATCAACTTTATTGAGATATTATAAATAGAAAACCCCAATAAAACACAGATTACGGGTATTAAGACTTTTAAAAACATTTATTTAAGTTATTTTTTTTATATATTATAAATTACTACACCAAAGATAACTATTATTATCTATACTAAAAAGAAAATTAAGTTTAATTTTTAATATATATATAAACAAAAGTAATGTAAATATATGCCAACAACTGATTTTGATGGGAGTGGTAATCCTAATATAAATGCTAACTATTATTATACAGTTGAGGAACTACTAACTAAGTTGCCTAATAACACAGCTAATTTAATACAAGCTAAAGATGTTAGGGATTCTGTTTGGACTTTATGGAATAGAATAGAGGATATTGAGGTTTTAATTAGTTCAATTCCTTCAGTTTATTTTCAAAATCCTGATCCGACTCCTATTAGTGTCGGTGGTATTTCAGCTGGTACTACGTTTGTTGATCCAACTAGTATGCAAGATATGTGGGATAAATTATTATATCCTTATATACCACCTGCTGCTTCTTTGAGTGGTGGTGGGTTAAGAGAGTTTGGTGGACTTACTGATATAACATTAAATTGGTCAGTTACTAAGAAAAGTCAACCTATAACTTCAATAACCGTTGATGGTAATCCAATTGTACCTACTGGTGTTGATCAAAGTGGTTCAGTATTATCAAGTGGTAATCATCCAAACACACCTCTTCTTAGTTATTCAAATACTTTTAGTATGAGTGTTACTGATTCTGATGGTACTGTTACTAGTAATTCAACTTCAATTACTTGGTTAAATAGAATTTATTGGGGAAAAATAAATATTCCTGGAAATCCTAACTTAACGTTAAATCCAGGATTATCATCAACAATATCAATAACTAGTAACACATTAACTTCTTTAGATGGGGCTGGTGTGGGTTCTGGTAGTTCATTATCATCATCAAAAACAAAGAACTATGACAATATTAATGGAGATGGTGATTATTTAATATTTGCGTGGCCTACTAGTGTTTCAGGATCTACTTCTCCTGACTTTGTGGTTAATAATCTACCTAATACAGCATTTACTAATGTTAAGACATCATGGTTGTTTACTAATCAGTTTGGATATGATAATAATTATGAAGTTTGGATTAGTAATACTTTACAAAACTCACCTTTATTTATAGAGATAAGTTAAAATATGTATAATAAAATAAAAGAATTGTTAAATGATTAATGTAGGAACTTTAGTATCAGCAGCCATAAGACCCAATGATTCGTTGGATCCAATAGCTTCTGCTTATTCCAATGAAATATTAGGTGGTCATCATACATATGAAACTATATCTGAAAGAGATTCTATTATTATTGAAAGAAGACAATGGGGTATGTTATGTACTGTTTATAATGATACTTCACCTACTAATAATACTACATATACTTTAAAGTATGGATTAGATTTAATGGATAATAACAATTGGGTGGAATATTCTAGTTCTGAAGATTCTAGTTCTGAGTGGTTAGATTCTGTTTTATCAATTGTTTTAGATGAACCTATTTCACCAAATGATGGTGATAGATATTTAGTTGGGTTAAGTTCTAATGATATTCTAACTAGTAGTGTTCTAGGTTCTACATGGACATCTATTATAGGTGGTTATATAGTAGAGTGGGATGATTATTCCTCTGTTTGGAAAACTTTTATTCCAACAATAGGAACTTCGGTTAGAGTAGATAATGAATCATTTACTATTTATAATTATATAAATTCTGGTATTGACCAATGGGTTAAAGAATCTTTAAATCAAGTTAGATATTTAGATGCTATTTCTGTTGATGGTACTAGTTACACTTCTTTATCAGATCCTAATATTAATGTATATAATCAAGAAACTTTATATTTAGTTAATTTTTCTATGGATATTTCGGATAATGGTCCTTATACATTAGATATAAATTCAACTGGACCTAAGGTTATTAAAAAACCAACAAAAGCAGGTTTAGTAGATTTGATGATAGGTGATATAAAAGCTGGTATTATTTATAATTTAAATTATGATGGTACTTATTTTCAATTAACATCACCTTATGGTGATAACGCACTTAATAATAAATATTATATTGAACCAGGTGAGGTTATAACAGTTCCTATTAATCATCAATATTGGATATATGGTGATTTAACTATAGCCGGTAGATTAATAAATTATGGTCAAGTAGTAATAGCAGAAGGTGGTATGGTAATACTTGGTTCTGGTACTTTTAATAACCATGGTTCGTTAACATTAATTGGTATAGGAGAGCAAATAGATTTTGATGATAGTGACACTATTGAATTTACTGTTGTTAACGATCCTGTGGATGGTACTTCGGTTGGAGCTTCTATTAAAGATACTAGTTTATTACCCTTACATTTAGACACTGGTACAAACGGTGGTGCTTCTGATGGTTACTTATTAAGTGCGGATGTGGATGGTAATTTTAAATGGGTGGTTGATTCTACAACTGGATTAGTTTCTGGGGTTCCTACTATAGATGATAAAAATTATATAATGACTTTTGATACTTCAGGTGATAATGCTGATACTACATTACAAATAACAAATACTCCTGTTGATGGTACTCATGTTTATATAACTGTTAATGGATTGTATTTTGATGTTGGTAATGGAACATCTACTTCAGTTTCATGTTACTTTAGTGATGATGGTGGTGTTACAGCTAAAGGTTTTTCATCACCAAATCAAATAACTGCTGGTGATACTTTATATTGGAATGGAGATTTCGTTGGAACTGACTTATATTCAACTTGGGTTATTTCTATGTATTATGAAGTTTAAAAAATTCTTAATATTATTCTAAAATATTTATTTTTTTTATCTAAAATTATTTATTCTATTAAATAAAACATTTTTGTTTTTGCTTAATAAAAGCAAGTAAAAAACTAAAAAAATGAACAAAAGTGATTTCCAATCTTAATATATAAAATGGAAATATTCACCCTTTATATAAGGGTGAAATAAAAAAAAACAAATAATTAAAAATTATGGCTTTATTAGATGGTAAACAACTAAGAAACCAGAGTACTGAGTTGGGCAAACTTAGTGGTTCTGGTATTGTGTCTTTTACAGCAGCGACGATGAGTTTCACATCAGGTTCGGTATTAACAACGGCTACGGCTAACATTGTTAATCCTACGGATGTTGTAAACAAGGAATATGTAGATTCTGTTGCAGCTGGATTAGATCCAAAACAATCGGTAGCTTACACTACCACAGGTGATATTACATTGTCTGGAACAGGTACACAAGGGAATGGTGATTGGTCACAAGCACTTTCTGCTGGTGATAGAATACTTGTAAAAAATCAAACTGACAAAACAGAGAACGGTATTTATACTGCCGATGCTGCTGGTTGGTCAAGAGCTGAAGACCACGATGGTACTCCAGCAAACGAGGTTACTTTAGGTAACTTTACATTTGTAGAATATGGTACACTTGCTGGTTCAGGTTTTGTATTACACTCTACTGATTCAACTAACACTCCAATCATTACTCCTGGTACTGATGAACAAGAGTGGACGTTATACTCTCAAGCTGGTGCTTATACTGCTGGTACAGGGTTAAACTTGAATGATGGTGAATTTGAAATAGATGTTACAGGTGTAGCTGCTGGTTCATATGGTTCAGCTGATTCAACTACAACATTTACAGTAAATGACGAAGGTCAATTAACTGCGGCTGCTGATACACAAATTAGTATTGTAGCTTCACAAGTAACAGATTTTGATTTAGCTGCTGAAACAGCTATTTTTGAAGATCCTAACTTTGTTGATGGTACAACTATTGAATTTGATGTAACTGCTGGTGATTCAGTAACTGCTGAAGTTTCTGATTCTTCTTTAACATCTGCAAAATTAGATACAGGTTCTAACGGTGGTGCAACTGCTGGTTATGTATTATCTGTTGATGGTACTGGAGATTTCAAATGGATATTAGATGAAGGTGATATTTCTGCTGTTGAAGCTGGTAACGGTTTAAGTGGTGGTGGAGACGAAGGTGACGTTGAGTTAACTCTTGGTGGTACAACACTTGATGATGTTACTTTTGACTTTGGAGCGTCTGCTAGTATTAATTTTGGTCTTTTACCTAATCAACACTCTAAAAGCTTTCAGGTTGGTTCAGAATCTATTCTGTTAATGCCATTCAAACCTAATGGTTTACCATCAGGTATGTTAAATATGGCTAATGGTGATGTAGTAATGGCGTCTGATTTTATAGATGGTACTACAACGATTGGAGGAGCAACTGTCTCTTTTACTGGACAATATAATACAATGAGTGGAAATACTCTTTCAGTTGGAGTTGTTGATATTAATATTGGTGATACTAATACAACTGATATTAA
>CERI01110843.1_pt1 | contig 11628 bp, 12 predicted proteins | sample 350261 | NCBI WGS metagenome assembly CERI01 (sample SAMEA2620979, study PRJEB7988) | marine metagenome | isolation source: saline water (ENVO:00002010), including
TCCAGGTGGTGTTCGTATTGGATCGCCTGCTATGACTTCTAGAGGGCTTGTAGAAAAAGATTTCTTACTAATCGGAGAGTTTTTACACAGAGCAGTTACTCTATGTTCAGATGTTTCAACTAAAAATAGCACTTTTGATCAATTTATTTCAGAAATTAACATAAACAAGGATATTCATATATTAAAACAAGATGTTATCACGTTTACGTCATCATTCCCAACTATTCCAGAATAAACATATATGATTATTTTTTTAGTACATCACATATTAAATAAAAATTATTTACCGACACCAACAGGATTCGAACCTGTGCGGGCAATGCCCATAAGATTTCAAGTCTTACTCGTTAACCACTCCGACATAGTGTCTGTAATTGAAGCATTTTTTATTACTTACTTTTACATACATTTTATATTCATATATCAAAACGCAATAAAATTTGATTATTTTCTTTTATTTTAGTTATCATTTAACATGGATTATGATCTCTATTCCCAGGTGTTACAAAATATTCCCAAACATCCTATACAAATAAGAAACGACATTTATTGTAATAACAATAGTATTTATAACATTATTTATGACTTCTGTAAAAACTCCAATGAAAACAAATTTGTCGTCTCTCTGTCCGGAGGCGTAGATTCTATGGTTCTCATATCTATCATCCATTACTTGAATTTCGATGTTGTCGCTATCCATTTAAACTACAATAACCGAATAGAAACTTCTCTTGAACAACAATTCATTGAACATTGGTGCGACTTCAATAATATCCCCCTACATATCCTATCCATTTCTGATATTCAACGTTACAACAGTAAACGATGTGACTACGAACAACAAACAAAACATATGAGATTCCAGTTTTATCAAGAAGTTTTAACCAAAGAATCTGCTGAAAATATTATCCTCGCACATCACAAAGACGACTCTATCGAAAATATCCTCACTAATATTTGTCGCGCAAGATCCATCCTTAATCTTGTGGTTATCAGACATTCGTCCGTTGTTAACAACATTTCTGTTATACGACCTCTACTCGATATTTATAAACAAACCATTTATGATTTTGCTCATGAAAATAAAATACCCTATTTTAAAGATACTACACCCGCATGGTCTATCCGTGGTATTCTCCGTAATCGCATTATGCCCTCTTTAACATTAGCGTTCACACATTCTATTAAGAAAAATCTACTCAAACTTAACCAGCAGACAACAGAATGGAACCAACTTATCCATTCTAATATTATTGATCCTTACATTGAACAATGTAGTTTTAATAACAACAAAGTAACCATTCCTATACACAAATACAAGACTTACCCATTCTGTTTCTGGAATACAATATTTATGAACATTTTCTACAAATACAAACACAATTGTCCCTCCAACAAAAGTATCTCCTCTTTTATAACGTTCATCAACAACAAAACATCCGGTAATTTTGTTTTATCAAACAAATGCTTTTGTCGTTTATCAGATAATTTGTTTACCATATCATTCAACTAATTTCACAATGCTATATTTATCTCTCGATTTGGATGAATAATTATTTTAGGTATATCCATTATATCCGTTTGACTCTGGACCGATTTATTTTCCTTTTTATTATCTCGATTGTGAATATTTACACACATATAACACAGACAACACAGACATATCACAAAAACATTAACTATTGTAAATATAACCACGAATATTACACATAACGGCTCATATATACCATTATCGTTTTCTTTCGTCATATATTATAATTAGTTTTTGTAACATATTTCATTATTAAATATTATTTCGTTACTAACCAAAAACTAGCATACATGTTTACTCTATCCATATACGGTTCTCCGCTGTAATGACAATTGATCTTTGTCAATTTAAATCCATGATCTTTAATGAACACGTCCAAAAACCACGGATTCAACGACGAACTCCTAAAGATTGCTCTACCGTTTACAGATAAACTCTTTTTCAACGCTTTACACAAACTTTCTATATACACCGTATCCATCCAATCCATATGATCCATAAGTATCACTTTGCTATATTCTCGTTTCTCCAACTCAGTCAATAACGAACCATTTATATTATGAATTCTTTCAACATTATCTTTTATTATATCGTAATTTTCCTCTTTCAAATACCTAGGACAATTTTCTTTCGCAAAAAAACCATTTAATATCAAAAAATAAAAATAGTTATCTTTTATCAAATCCGAATACTTAAATACCGGCTCTAACGAAGTTATAACGTACTCGTACAGATCCCTTTTATCGTTTTTTGTTATCATTTCAATTTGATTCTGAGGCGTACCACACAATTTCCACAGAATTGATGTAGATTGTAACAAATTTATAAATACCCATATAAACCACTTTATTAACAACATACAACTCTTCCATAATAAACCACTCTTTTTTATCCTCTCATTCAATAGTATATTTCTCAAACACAATGTCTTGACAAAATACACAATTTTCCCCATTGATCCATAATAATACAATCCTTTCGCAAAATAATGTTTCTTCTTATTCCAAAATAAATATGTTTCATTATTACTAAATACGCTGGATACGCACATCAATGTTTTATCAAATGTATGATCTATCCCTTTACCAAAAAGATCCCACAATTTATCATAATCATACGTTTCGAATATTGACTTTTTTAATTCCATCAAATGATATTGGGCAGGATTTAAATCGACACAATACACACTATCCGCACCGTCCAACACATAATTAAACACATTATCTCCACCTCCCGTTAACGTCAACACAACATCTGTATGCTCTATCTTCAACACATCTTTATCAACATCAGGATCCTCCCAAGATACAGAATACATAAATGTATCCGGAAACGTAACGCATTTACTCATTTTTCCTTTTCTCTATTGTACAAAATATATTTAATATTTAAACCAAATTTAACTAATAATGGAAGATTCTGTTTTCAGTAATTATGATTTATGTTCCCTCATTTGGTCGAATTTAGATCTCCCTACCATCGGTGCCCTCTCTTGTTTGTCTAAAACTACTTACCGCATTTACAAAGACACTTATCATACGCGCTTACAAAACGATTTCATCATCCCCGCAAATAAATTGTTCATTACATACTTTTCCGTTATAAAACCTTTGCTCGTAACAACATACGATAGAGTTACAAATGATACCATTACCCAGATTATGCTGAATATTATCACTCTTTTAGATCCTTTTGTAAACAACCAATTATGGATAGCCTTAGTAAATGATTTGGAACTTATGGAAGACATGTTCTATTCGATCGCATACATCGAACAATCATTGAAATATTCGAAACATACAAACTTGTATGATGTGTTTCACACAGATCTGTATAACAAGGTAAAAGTGTATTTTGATAAAATTGATCAATATCTTTACGTAGAATATCCTTCACAATTGAATGTCAATGAATTAAAAGTTTTGGCTGCATTTAAACATATCAAAAAATATTACAAAAAAAACAGGTCTCAATTAATCTACTCACTTAAACGTCCCCCTAATGAATTGTACTTTTTACAATGAGAAAAACATCTCTAAATCAACTTCTTGGTAATATTGGGAATGTGTGGGGTTAATTCATTTATTTGATCAATAAGGTTCATATCAAACGTTTGGTAGTAAAGTTCAATGTATTTATCAACTCTTTCTACATCAAACATAATTTCCGTATCATCTCGAAACGGTTGATAATTACGTTTAGTAATGAAATGCTTCATTAGTCGTTGATTATTAAAGTTCCCAATCTGAACAGTAATGTTCTCATTGTTTAACTTTTTCAAATCAAGCAATACACGTTCTAACTCATCAAATATCTTAGTCATGATTTTATCTCCTCTGTTTTCGAACTCAATATCGAGATATATAAAATCAATCAAAATGCCTTTTGAATAGCGTTGTATCAAATACACAAAGCATATATTGGGATTATTGTTCGAAGCAGTAAACGCTCGACGTTTCTTCAACTCCGGGTATTCAAAGTAGACATTTAGTTCGTCAACAATTGATAAAACAATTTGGAAAATATACGCCATGGTATAAATACATATACATAAGTTATTCAATTTTTATATAAAATTAAGTATAACATAATTCCTGCTAGATTAAATATGATATCATCAAATTTGTATAAATACGGATTACAGTAACATGTGTTAGCCTCATTACATATTTCTTCTGTATGTTTTATCATCAATTTATTTGCTGAATGTTCCAATAACATCCATATAAAACTTGAAAGAATAAGAAGTATGTAATCATACTTTGTTTGTGGCGAAATATAAACACATAACATAAAATAAGCAACTATATGTAATACATTCCAACCACAAATGTTGATTCTTGTTATATTTGTATTCAATATGTCATAATGGTTATATTTAACAAAACTGTTGTATATATATACAAATGCTATTGTTATCAAAACAAAACATATTATACAAATTATTTTCAACTTCGATATCATTTATATCTTTGTATACATTTTATTCATAATCTACAATGGACATTCATATTACACCATTAAAGCTTCGTATTCTTCTCTATTCACTATTCCCTCTTTCAATAATTTTTGTCTATTCGACATATGTAAATTTATTATCTTCTCTTTGGAACCTCCGAAATAAGGCACACAATGACCCTCTTGTGACAAAACCTTTGTTAATATCCTTCCATCCTCTATACGAAAGTTTCCCAATATACGTCCAAACTTACCTCGCATGTCCTCCCCTTTATTGTCATCTATTGTAATTAACTTAGCACCACTTTCCAACAACTCGGTTACTCTCTTTTTAGCAGCTAAACCAAATAATTTTTCTACACTATCCGACGTTCGAGATTCAGGAGTATCGATTCCTACTATCCTCACACGCTCGTTTTTCAAACACAACCCAAATCCTAAATTTATATTGACATCCACGGTATCTCCATCTACCACTTTCACAACCTCTACGTCATATTCGTTTTGACTCATCCTCTTTATATATTCATATTTAAAAAATTTGACATTTATTATTTAACTTTTAAACAATATAAAATGTCCAACAACATGTTTACCAAACAGGATTACTTAGACGTGGTTCACACTTTCAACAAATATAATGGTTTCAAAATTGTTCTGCCTAAACACGATCATGTGTACGACACACTTGTTCCATATACCACAGAACTACTCAATCTTATCAAGGATGTGGATCGATACGAAAATATTCGTAAACAAGGCTTTTCAGATGATCATCTCGCTACCGAAATCGGATTGACCGTTTTACACATCAATAAAATCTCAAACGGCATTAAAAATTGATATTTGTGATTAACTAAATATTTAATAACGCGTCATAACAATTTCAATAATGAATACTACGAATATTTCAAAGTATATTACAGCTGTCAATAGGTTCAACTCTTTAAAAAGTTTTAATATTGTTTTACCAAAAAATGAAGAAAAATTGAATTATCTAACAAAATACACCACTGCTATTAACGACTTTACAGATTTGTTGCATTTGTATGAAAACAAACGGTTAAATTGTGATGCTAATAACGACGAATCTAAAGAAGAATCAAATCATATATGTAAATTCGTTGTGCATATCAATCAAATCACAAATGATGTCAAACCATTTGATCCGAATGATGACGAATATCTTAACCAATAGAAAAAATGTTAATAGTGTTAAACACACAAATGACACGTGTGGTTTGTAATAAAATTAAAATTATTGATAACGAATTACGTAAAGCTTTTTGTTTTTTACATAAAGATGTTGATAATTGTGTAAGTATTGATATGTTAAACGGTGGTATAACAAACACTGTATATTTAATCACTTTTGATGACAACGAAAAGTTCATTATAAGGAAGTACGGTAAAAACACGGACTTTTTTATTGATCGTTTTTTTGAAATACGAGTTATCGAAGCACTAGAACCGTATGATATAACACGAAATATTCTTGCTAAACTTGAAAATGGTTTAATTGAACAATATTTAGAAGGCGCTTCCTTAACAATAGACGATTTCAATAATCCTTTATTAATTGTGTTATTAGGTAAACGATTATCTAAACTACATTTAGTTAATATATTGTCACCAAATGAAAGAAAACTTATGGTATGGAACAAAATAGATATTTGGTATACTGAATGTATTAAATTGTATAAAAATGAACCACATAACTTGAAAAATATTCAAACAATATGGGAAAAAGTTAAAAATCAAAAGAATGATCCCATTCTTTTAAACAATCCTACTGTGTTTTGTCATAACGATCTAACACCAGGCAATATCATTCTGTCTCCAAAATTAGATGATATTCGGTTTATTGATTTTGAATACGCATCATACAATAATCGTGGATTTGATATAGGTAATTTGTTCAATGAATTTGCCGGATACGATTGTGATTGGACTAAATTACCTAACAAAACAGAGAGATATTCTTTTTATAAACACTATTTAGGAAACGATAATATCAATAGCTTGAAAACACTTGATGCTGAAGTATTGTTTTATATGCCCGTTTCTCATTTATTTTGGAGTCTTTGGGCATTTATACAACATAAGTATTCTGATGTCAATTTCGACTATCTATCGTATGCTAACAAAAGACTCTCTAAAGCTATAAATTATCGGTAAAATTGATTGTAAAAGTATATTATAATTATTAAAATGTCCACGAATGTTGTGATTAATAGTAATGTGGATGTGGTCGAGCTACACTCCAACACAGATCTGACTTTGGAATCCAACACACAAATAAAGTTTTCCACGAGCAGCATCCTCATAAACTATATCCCTTTTGATGAATATATTCGTAAGGTGGTTTTTGACACTGAGATCACAACCGATCTGGACTCGAGCTATGTTCATTCTTGGGGAAATGCTGTTGATGTTCCAACTCCTAATAATAAAATCAATCTTACAAACAACACATCCGAATTAATCGTTGATGAGTTACACTGCTCCGGTGTGTCCGCCACACACTCCCATGTCAGTGATAAATACCATTATATCAATCTGTCCGCTGCTGATAATATTTATATCAAAAACAATCAGAACTCTAGCAACGTGGTTTACAACAAAGTGGGGGATCAGCTTTACTCGTTGAGTAACTACATCTACAATGTGATAAACACACCGCTATCACCCACCGCAGACGAGTTAGCTCCAGAATCTTCCATAATACCATCTCCGAGTGGTCGAACCAACATTTCTTCTTTGGGAATGTATATCGGAAACCGTGTTGTCACGAGTAACATATCCACTACCATGGTAATGGATGGGTCGGACAACGAACCGGTGTTGGAGTTTGACAGCCAGACCGCAGTGAACTTTGTGACGGACGTGTTCAACACACCTGGGGATGTGAACGCTGGTTCAAACATTTTCTTTGGAAGTAGTAGTAGTCTCACGTTGGACGAACTCGTAAAGAGTCAACTGGATGAAACTGGTCAAATAATTATAGGAGCAACCATGAGTTCGGGACAAAACATCGGTATGACTTTGACATCATTAACCCATAATAACGGATATTCATTCACTTATCATGTTGAATTTTATCTATATGAACACGATAATACATCACCTTATCCCGATACGATGATCGATTCTGGAGTTAAAAGTACAATACAATATACAATAACAATACCAGTATCAGTACCATTAGAATTAGGAAACTTTACGGGATTGGATGCAGGTAAATTCTATACAGTGCTAGGAACTTTCAGAAATACAAGAACAGATACAGTTGTTGAAAATATAGAAGTCACTGGAGGACAAAACATAGCAACTATAATGAATATTGTTATAACAAGTGTTGAAGTGATTAACGAAACAACAATTGGAATTAATTTTAACGGACACAACACCTTTGTAGAGGCATGGTCCCATCCATCGAAACTTGTGCGTTTCTTTGTGAGTGTGAATGGTTATAATACCGAGATAAACACGGGAATCACACAAAACCTGAGCAACAACCCACCCAATACGGATGGATTGTATTATTCACTTCAAGTCAGCAGCATTAACGGCTACGGCAATTTGATACACACCACACACATTCATAATAACACGGTCACCACAAATCCCTTGCTGCAAGTGAACATTATAAGCTCACACGGCAATCCAAGCACAGATGCCTTTCGCATGTCACAGACGGGTACGCTCAATTCGTTCACTTTTCAAGCACCGAGCGTGCCGAATCTGAGCATTAACTACGGCTCATCCAAACAACTCGAATGGAGCCAATCCACCGGGAACCGTATAACTATCACCTACGAGGTGTATAAAAACAATGTACATCAGTTTGATATCAGTTCACTCACCCACGCGGTAAATCAGGAAAGCGTGGGTACATGGACTGTGAGATCGAAGAACGCATATAGTTTAAAATCGGATTCATCTAACGAGATCGGTATTGTAAACCTGTATGTAGAGATCATAAACAATGGAGAGTACACCGACACACGCAGATATCGGTTTCGCTATTCGAATGTTACTCATAACGGTACGCTGTCTATAACAGGTACTGAAATAAGTGCCGATTCTAACGCTGCTCACATAAACGGATATGTGTACACGGATACCTTGAATTTGACCAGTCCGCCGAGAACGAATTTCGACATCACCTTTTCGGACAGCATGGGATTCAGTGTCACTTTAAGTAAGACCATCAGCCCGGACTTGCCCACACTTCCTACTGGAAACAACATTAGTGTTAGTGATGTAAACAATATTACCATCACCATAGGTTATTTCACTGGAAACATCAGTGTGTTCCATCTATCTAGTTCAAATTCTTCCAACACCGAAACAGTGACTTGTTATGCGGGTAGTTTCGATCTAACGAGTTCTTCGATCGCTCACGGTAACACCTACTATCTGTGGGGGAAAATTACCAGTTCCCACGGTTTTGAATTAAACGACTATTTGAACGCTTCATTCACTAGACCACATACACCACCAACTAATCCAACCATTTCTTATACAACAAATTCTCATACGATAAATTCTATAACCATCAATTATACTCTTCATAGTAATGGAACATATAGTTTTGAAAGATATGTATTGTTTTATAAGATAAATGGAACTAGTAACTGGATTACTAAAGAATCAATTGATAATTATGATCATCTTGATACTTCTATGCAATATACATTTAATGGACTTGAACATTATGTAGCATATGATTTTAAAATTGTAAAAGAACTGTCAACACTTGGTACTAATCCTAAAGCTGAAATATATAATATATTTACCGATCAAGGTAGATCTCCAAGTTATATGCAAAATATACAATATTATACAAGAACTCGTGTATCTAATTTTGAACAAGCTACTGTTGCATTTACTTGGGGAGATTTTGGTGATGATGGCCTTCCAGATGAAGATTTGGAAGAAATTCGCGTATATTATTCAAATTCTAATATAGGTAATTCAGTTGATGGTTTAACTCATCATCGATATTTTGTTCTTTATAGAGATGATGAAACCCAACATACTGACTTCACAGAAGAATCTGAAGTATATATGAGTAGTACAACTTTCGGTAGTACACGTTTTTCAGGTTTTTTGAATCCCAATTCACATATTACTTCTTATGCTGACTTTTCAGGATTTGCTCTTAACTCTACATACAGTTTCAGATTTGTTAAAAAATACAGTGCTGGTTATAATCTTGTTATTGTATCAGATTCAATATCCATTTTTATGTTACCCTCGGTAGACGACGTTCCAGACATGAGTACAAGTTACGTAGATTATTCTTCACATCAACTTGACTTTTCGTGGGGAAATACGGAATCAAATAGAACCTATGTATTTTCAAAATATATCATCACATTAGATATTGGATTAGGTTCTGTTTCAGTACCAGAATCCCAAACCTCAATAACATTATTTCCAGAAAATTATTCACCTCTTGTTAGTGGTTTAACCTATACGATATACATAACAAAACAAATATATATTCCTGATCCTACTCAATCAGAAACTCCATTGTATATAATTGAAAAAACTACAAATCACTCTGTAACTTTCAATCCACCTACTTCTAGAAAAATATATTGGAGTGGTTGGAACTATTTTTATCAACTTGGGTGTAAGCATCATTCAGATATTAGAAGGTTCAATGAAAATCCGGAGGAATTAGATTCAACAGAATTATTAGAATTTCATTATGATCCAACAACAACGATGATCGGTGGTTGGGGTTGGATGATCTTTAATAAAAATGGTGTATTGTATGGTTCTGGTTTTACTACTTATGGTCAAACTGGAACAGGTATAGATTATACAACATCAGGTGGAATACAAATCACAACACCAGATGGTTATATAAGAAAAGCTATTACAACACCTACTATTTTAAATAATGAACATGGAATAAGAAATTATAATATTCATCATGTAACCACTGGTAGTCAGCACAGTATGGCTGTTTCAATAGGATCAACTCAATCACATATTTTTATGTGGGGACGAAACAAATTCGGTGAGTGTGGTTTACCACCAGAAAATAGTAATCGTAAGTTTACCTTTAATCATAATTATATTTGTGCTCAAACCAAACCATTCAGAACAACTATTAATGAAAAAGTTATTTCTATTGCTTGTGGTGAATACGTTTCTTTAGTACTAACAACAGATGGTTTATGGTCATGTGGAGATAATAGATATGGTGCATTAGGATATGATGGTGGTAATAAAACAACTTTAACAAAAGTAAGTAATAATCCGTTTGACTTTAGAAATGTGATTAAAATAAAATGTTCAAGAAAAAGTTCTTATTTCTTAACAAAAGATAATGAATTATATGCTTTTGGTTCTAATAAATTTGGTCAACTTGCTAACGGTACGGAAGACTTTGTGAATGATTCTAAATACGGTACACCTCAAGAATGCACTGGGTTTAACGATTTCAAAGGTAATATTATTGATATATTTCCCGTTAGGTATGGTATATACATATTAAGTGACAATTATTATTTGTATGGTATCGGTAAAAATATAGGTCATAATCACTTAGGTAATTATTTACACGATAGCGATGGAATAACAACCACATACAAACAATGTGTTGGATCAGATGGTAATTATAAACAAATTAAATTTGTCTCATCAAAATCATTCGGTACTGATATATATGCTATTGATTTTGATTATAATGTATGGATAAGTGGTAGAATACGTATCCCTTATGATCAAGACCCTAGTCTACAACATAATGGAAGTTTATTTACCAAGATACCATTTTTTGAAGCTGCATCAAATAAAATATCAAAAATTTCACATACAGATGAGGTTGTTTTATTTATGACATAAAAATATAAAAAAAATCGAAAGAATTCATATAACTATATTCTTCATTATATACAATCATGTCCAATACATACACAGACCTCGAAAAAATCAGTGACACGAGTGTAGAAACCATGATTGTTCACGACGAAGAACAATTCAAAGAACAACGCTTTCTAAACATTATGTTATGTTTCGGTTTTCTGTTCTTCTGTTTGTTTATGGCGGTAATTATACAATTCAATTTCTTTAGTTACTAACTTATTTAAACAATGACCATACATATTTAATCTAAA
>CERI01104772.1_pt1 | contig 11609 bp, 11 predicted proteins | sample 350261 | NCBI WGS metagenome assembly CERI01 (sample SAMEA2620979, study PRJEB7988) | marine metagenome | isolation source: saline water (ENVO:00002010), including
TGCTGGAAATGCGACGTGTCCAATTTGTGTGTTGTCATGTGCTGTCGAGTCGTACGTCAAAGTGGTGAAGTCTTGCAGCAACGCAGTCACGTTTTTGGTAGTAAAGACAGGTGCAATGTATGTTTGATTTTGCAGGTGTCTGGCGCTGAATGGGGTGAGCTTTGAGCAGATTTTGGTGCCCCCTGACACCAGGGAAGACGCATACGTAATATGACACTGTTGCATGATATGATAAAATGCCTTGCAAGTGTTGTCAATTGAGCACACATATTCGCAGTGATTTTGGGTTTTGACAGATGGTTGCCGGACCCAACCCGTACTGATGTCTGATTTGGCTATACGATAACCATAACGACATTCACGCTCGGTCTGCTCTGTAACAGTGGGTTGGTCAAATGTGATGAACCCATGATCGATTCGCACAAAATGATACCCACGCAAAAACGACTCAGGGATGTATGTAACAGTTGCGGTTGTGTTGACACATGACACCAGAAATACTTCGCCCATAAACCCCACCACCACTCGCGATTCATCGATCCAATAGCGCGACGTGTAAGACACATGATGATTGGCAATTTGGGAAAATGACCACGATGGGTCCACCAGTTGATCCATCTGGCTGGTGACCTGCCCAGTGGCAGAGTACATACGGGCCACTAAGTAGATGTTTCTGTCACTGACATCGGGGTTTTGAGCAATTAACGGCGTCAGTACAAACACATTGCCTGTGTTGGATACAGTAAGCACAAAACTTATCATGGGCATGGCACTCATTTGAGTCTCATAGCGCGATTTGGTGGGGTCATCTTGCAATACGTCTGCAAATTGCTTCATGGGGTCGCCCCGGTTGATGTGTAGTGTTGGCGTCTGTGATGCCTCACGAGTGAGTGTCCACCGCGTGTAATCATGTGCGGTGGTGGTGGTCAACACTTTGTTGGAGTCAAACTCAATGGCAGTGTTTTGTGTCGCGGACGTGCTCCAAAACTCATGCGTCGTGTGATCCGTTTGGTGATTATATTTTGTGATCATCAACTGTGATGCACCAGAACGGGCAATGGACCGGATGCTAAACGGCCACGACACCGACATGATTTCTTGATCGATGCCATGCTTTGTGTCCTGTACGCATCGCACTTTATGTTCGGTGGCGTAACAAGCAAACACACCGGCAGTGTTGCTGGAAATGGCCGACACCAAGACGTCAGATTCTGAGTATGACTGCAAATTTGCAGTGTATATCATGTCTTCAGTCTGTTTGGACACATCAACCATGCCATAGGCAAGCATGGGCCACGTCTTGATGTCGTACCACGATACGATTTGGTTTGTGTTGGGTGTTGTTTTGACGTACACAAACTTTGAGTTGACCACTTTGAATTTGACCGGTTGTTCGAAATCAGACTTGTAAATCCCTTGACATGGGCATATTCGCATATAAATACCAGCAGACGTTGTTCTAGTAGCACAATCACCAACAGCTGCATTTTGATAATAGTACTGAGGATGATCATTGTATATATGTTTTACTTCATATAGAGGACCCCAGGTATATGGCCAATGTCCTGTAAAAATCAGATCATATTGGTCAGGAGGTATGATAGTCTTCAAACCTGCAAATTCATCTCCGCCAAATGTCGACGCAAACATGGAATCGTCACAAGCACCGACTGCACCGGAAGAAACCAATTCCTCAGGCAAAACCAGTAGATTTGAACTAGCGCAAACGTCGTCACAAGTGTGCATGGTGAAATGAACAGGGAATCGATACCATCGTGTACAAGGTGATACACAAGTTTCCATTCCAGTTGTGTAATCAAAGTTGACAAGATTGACACGAGACGACCCAAATGCCTTTAGCGCGTAAAAGTCAATATTTTTGGACCCTTCAAACCTGGTTTCTGGTGTTTCAAAAGACACCTGCAGATTGGTGCTGGTAACTGTGTCTGCTTTAGTTGATTCTCGTGCCAACACCGATAGTTCCCACTGCGGCACCCACGTGACTGTGTCCAAACTGCGGTCCATGGGAATATGCACAGCCAAAGACACTTGATGTGCGTTGACTAGGTCGACGTTGAGGAACAAATCACCAGTGAAACGGTTTTGTGGTGCAGCGAGTACATCAATGCTGTCCACGTTCAGGTCATCATTGCCCACTCCGTCGTAGCTGTAGTGCATCACACGCGCAGACGTGTTGAGAAGAATGCGGCGCGACGACTCAACTTGAGCAACCGTGTTTTGGAGTGGTAGCATTGGGTAGGGATAGACAGTGGGATCACGCGTCCATTGCTGACAAAACTTACTACCATCCGCAAGTTGGTCGCGCTCATACACTTTGTTGGGTGGCAGAAATGTGTGTGACACACCACCGGGGTTCATATCATTGTCTCGAATGTCAATGGCGTTCCACACACACTGGTGCTTGTCCGTGTCCTTGCCGTTGAGATTGATTAGGAGGTTTTCAAAATTAGTGAAAAGGGTTGGAGTGTCTGTCAGTTCAGTGACGGCCTCCAAAACATTGACATGTGCGGGTACGTGGCCCTTTTGAACTTGCAACACATGAGGCGACGGATACCGTGCAACACAGCGGCGGTCATGTGGCAACAGACATGGTAATTCAATGTGCGTGTCAGGATTGCACGTGCCACTGCAAGTCCGCTCACATAAAGAGCCATCATCACTGACACCGGTCGTGTCCCCGTCAGGACAAGCGGTGACTTGACAAAAGAGAGGTTGTTGTACGGGTGTCTTGTTAGCAGTCCAGTATAAGGTGGTACGCAAAGATTGACTGCCATGTGGCAAGCACAAATCACAACTTGCACCACATTGGGCGTGGTAGTGGCCATGCTCACATAAAGGTGTGGCTTCTTGACAAGCTTTGCATTTACCGTACGTGGCAGGCGACGGCACTCCCGCAACGCTTTGTCTTGCACCCAAGCAATCCTCAAACAAAATCTTGGCACGGTTGCCCGAAATGTCACTAAACTGTAGCTTCAATGCGTCGTAGTTGGCAGTCGTACACAGGCTGCCATTGCGCAGCTGTGCACATGTCTTGCATTTGTCAGTGCTGAATGCTTCCGTCCAATCCCAAATTTCACCAGCCAAGCACAAAAGTTGAGAACATTCCCGGGCACAGCCACGCCCCCAGTCAGGCATGTTGTCGGGTGCATTGGAGCCACATGCATCACATGTTTGACACAGGTCAGGTTGAAGCTTGCTTTGTCGTACACTCAATGAGTCACTGTCAGTCAGTTCCACGGGGCAGCCCTGTGCATTACGATAGGATTGCGAGGCTTCTCGGTCCTCAGAATACATTGAGCATGCGGGTATACCGCATGCAAATGGGCCACTGCAGTACCCCGTGTCGACAATCCCAGGCTCAGCGCGGTTTGTCTTCAAAGAAGACGAATACAGAAACGATGTTTGGTCCAAATCAGCGTCTGTGTATGCACTGACATCTATTGATCCATCACAGGCACGCCGACACTGCCACGATGTGTGCTTTTCATCGGTACCAAAGACCTCCTCGTACGAAAAACCACCCAGACCAGGATACCGCGCACTGGTTTCCACGCCATTGGCATCGTACGTGCGTTCGGGGCACATGGGGGTTCTGGCGACGATAGCAATGTCAACACACTCACCGGATGCCTCGTTGTGTCCTTCTGTGTTGAGGCAGTTGATGCGTACCTGTCCCGGTTCACATGACATACAAACTTTGCAAATACCAGTGTCCACTACACCTGCTGAATTTACCTGACATCCTGACCGATAGTGTTGATCAGGACAAGCCGGGCATGCACGGCAAGTTGTCCTGGCTTCTATTCCAAGTGTGTATTTGCCATCGGGACACGTCACACATGCAGGGGGGTCTTGTGTAATGTCGTGAAATTGGTTTACCTTGCCGTCTACGTTACAACTCCGACAACCCACGTAGTTTCCATCATCGTCGCGTTGATAATGATCCAATTCATCGTAACCACATTGCACGCATGCCGTGTGACCATCGTTATTGGAATGGCCATGTGCACAGGCCAGGCACGTACCCTGTCCAGGATTGGGTTGTCGATAATTTACCGGACAAGTGACACACAATCCATCAGTTGATGGTACACCCGTAGAAGCAGTGGTCGAAGAGTATTGTCCAGGATCACACGTAATTGTACACGCACTGCCGACGGCTGACGACTTGCCAGCCGGGCAATGTTCACACTGTTGTCTATCACTCGTGCTGGTTTGGCCAGCTGGGCAGTCAGCACAATCAGATAATCCATCGCGACAAGATGCAAATTCACATGTCTGCGTGGGGTCAAGCCCACAGCCGTCGTTGGATACACCTGCATTTTGCAAAGCACAGCATATATTTTTGTTGATGGTATTACTGAAGTCGGTAGCTTCTCTGTTTGCTATGTCCACGCACGTTGCAGAATTTGATTTTTTACCCTCACTGCATTGCTGACAACCCACTGCTCCATCTGTGGATTGATATGTACCTGCATCACACACCTTACATGCAGACGTGGGTGTTGACGAGAATGTGCCTTTGAGACATTTGACACACTGTCTGGTCAACTGATTTGCATATTCTCCAGGAACACATGGTTGACAGTATGGAATATTGTCTCTGAACCCATGTCCTGATGCACATTGGCATTGTATTTCACTTGTAGATCCTGGAGGAGATGTCAACTGCATTCCTGGTGCACATGATTCACACGAATCTCCCGGTGTTGCACTGTAAGTGCCAGCTTGGCATGAGTGACAGGATTGACGTTGCACACCAAGATTTTCAACCACCGACTGACCGTTTGGAAATACAACGCCAAACGCACCAGGGACACCAGGAGTTAAAGCTGCGTTAGATCCGCCCACTCCATAAACTGAAAAAGCAACATATTGGTTCAAAAATGGGCCAATGGTATAAAATACTGATGCATGTGAATACTCACCAGCCACACACTGTGTGCAAGAACTGAGACCATCATTGGTTGTGACTGATCCAGCAGGACAAGTGACAATCCGATCACAGCTTTCTTTGAAGCCTGGAGGTACTTTAACGCATCTGCACTTTACACACCATTTGTATTTTGCACACGTGTCGTCTGCTATTCCGGCTGATCGATACACACAATCAGCAGTGACACCCAAATAATCCGTGTAAGTTTTGGTTTCAATTGTTGAGCATGGTCTGTGATAAAAATCCCAACTCAACGAACGTTCATTATCGGGACAAGAGGTCAATAGCCTTCTCATTCCTCCGCCCGCGCCGCCCGCGTAGCCGCCCCCCGCGCTGAACCCATCTGAGTCTTGCCAATAGTACTGCAGTGATTCGATCAATACTTGACCATCAGCACATACTGTGGGGCAACTTGTTATTTCAATGCTTGTTTGTGTGTGCGCCAAGTGAATGAGGCAAAGCCACAACATTAACATCATTTGCATTATGACAATGTATTCAAAATAACTTTAATATCAAAATACATAACTATCCCAAACCCACCACAGCCGCATTGCCCGCATACAGGTGAAGCTCCCGGGCGGCTTTCTCTACAGAAATGTCGTCCTGCTGCTTGTCCATCATTTCCAGGTAATGATCGATGAACAGGCGCGGCAGGCGATAGGCCGGCACCGTGCATGCTGGGCGGGGGCTGGTCATGGGATAGTCTTCCACAAGACAAGTCACTTTGATTTTGGACACTTTGCTGAGGCGAATAAGAAAGTTGGGTGTGAGGTGCACCGTATCAGGAAGCAAGATAACGTCATCCACACACGGCGCCTGTTGTCGGACTTGCTGCAATATTTCACCGGTGGAGGGCTCCTTGGGCAATAGCATCAGATCACAGCTCACGCGCTGCAGTGTCTGCATGTACAAAGCAGAGCACCATGACCGATGCGAGTTGAGAAACGTGTTACTGGTGGCGACCAAAGACACGTGTGTGTCAATCATGTCGCTTGTTACGCGCAAGGCCTGTCGCAGCTGTGGCAGCGCTGTGGCATGTACCAAGGCATCGTTTCCATTTGTCATGGCTGAAGCCCATACAACAATTTCTCTGTGCCGCCGTTCACACGCCGCTGTCATTTTCACGCGTTTGCGTTTTGGTGGTGGGGTCAGGTGTAGTGGAATGCTTGGTGCTTGCACGGGCAAAGATGCCATGCGTTGTTTGAGATAGCGATTGTACATGACGTGCACAATCATCACGTTCAACACACACACATACGTCAGAATGATGACCAGCACCAAATGGAACATGCGCGTCATGATGTGTGTAGATTATCTGCTTTTGTTATAAGTACACCTCCTGCACCAATGCAGGTTTTACTGTGTGATGTGATCGTGTGCATCGTTGACTGTTTCGTCTACTGCAGCTGCATTGTTCGTGTTCGCGGTCGACTGCACTGCATTTGCTTGCTCTTCCAAAATGGTCTGTACGTCTGCTCTGCTGGGATGCAAAGGCTGTTGCAAGCCGTCGTTGTTGTCGGTAGAAGCAACGGAACAGAGCTGCCAGCAAAAACACGTGGCCAGCAACCCAAGCCACAGGTACACCAGTTCCATGATTTTGATGCCGTCGTTTTCTTCCACCAACTCTGCCCAGGATCCCTCCGCATACCCCATTGGATCGCACCTATACGGGCGTCTGTGTGTGGCTCAACATTATACTTTGCACATTCCGACACATTCACCTTTTTTCGGAGGATCCACATTCACTTTTTTTAGCATCGTCAGTGTGAGCCATGAAAAGGGGCGTCAATCGGAACAAGAACGGCGATTGTTCTGTGTGAGGTCCTCGTTCTGACAAACTGTTTATTCTTTCGGTGACCAGGTTCATAAAACACCAAGGAGTATATTTCACTGTACGCCATGCAGCCCAAGTGCAAAGAATGTGACGAGACCTTTGATAACGCCACGCTCTTGTTCAAGCATATTCGCAAACAACACTATTTGGACGTGCGAGATTGCGCCGGGCCGTCATGTGATAACCACGGCCACTGGTGCTATTGCTTTGAGTGTGATACCAAGTTTGGCAAAGGCCACCGGAGTTTCGATTCTTATTCGGCCTTGGAGCAGCATATGTCCTGTGTGCATGGTCTGCAGGTGTGCTTTCAATTAGGAGTCTGGTAAAACACGAGGAATATTTTTCATCTGGCCACACATGCGAATCTTCGTGACAAGCGCATCAATGTCACGCTTTTTACGGTCGTAATAAAAAGATCCGAAAGTCTGCTCTGGATTATCCTTGAAGATGCCTTCCTTTGCCGTCTGCACAACGTACAGGTCAAACGACGTATCCCTGTCACCCATGTTGTCGAACAAATACGTTGCAATGTCTTTGAGTTCGTCTTGGCCAAACGTAATTTCAACATGGGGGCCCTTGAACGCACTCGTGTCGCGCAACACGTATTTTAGGCTGCCCGCGAGAATGCACGGTTGGATACAAATCAGAGGCGTGCCGTGCCAAGAGCTGTCATGCTGTCTCTTGATGGTCATCTTGAAGTCACAGGGTCCATCATCCTTGTGCAATATCTCTGCTATCGCTGCCTTCAGGTCCGCCACAGACATGGCGCTTGCGCTTGTTCCTGCGTGTTGGGAGCTTGCGGTTGTACAGCGTGAGCCGTAGTTTTTGATGAACACATTCACTTTTTTTTTCAGATCCACATTCACTTTTTTTTAACCATACTGAAGTGACCCCGCACACGCCCGTGCTTCTGCGTCGATGCCCAATCCCAAAGCCGCACGCAAGGCCGCACAGGCGCAGCTTGCAAGCCCTGATGCTGTCAAAAAATGTCTGTCTGGGGACGCTCTGCAACTTGCCATCCAACAAATCAAAGAGCATGCCAAGACCGCACCCAAACCACTCAGCATTGCCAACCAAGAACACCGCGCGTACACCCGCATGGCGGCCATGCAGTATGTGGTGTTGATGTTTCAGATTGAGGTGGATTTGCGTGGCAACAAGTTCTCGATCAAGCAGAATCAACAGTACCTGGAGGGACTCAGGACCAAGTTACAAAGCCTGGGTGATACCAAGACCGATAAAATGAACAACGCGTTGATCTACGCCGACGCGTTCATCGACGCCATGAAAGCAGGCGAGCAAGCGGTTAAAGAGTTTGAAAGCGTTTATGGCAAGACGGCCAACGAAATGATCAATGTAGATGACCGCCCGATGGCCCGGGGGACCTATGCGCAAGAGGTGGGCAAACAAATCGCCAGTTTGTGGGTCGTGACAGACCAGTTCAAGGCGGGTTCATGGATTGATAACTTCCGACCCGGTGGATGTGCGGCACCGCCACACAAATTCATGCTGATGCGCGAAACTCCAGCTCAGCTTCATACTTTTCCAGTCGGTCGGTAAGCAGCAGCAGCTTGGACTGCATGACGTCTTTTTGGCGGCGCATCTTGGTCACGTTGTTCTCGATCGTGGCCTGGTCGTGCTTTTTGTAAGGCCTGCTCGGGCCACGCGGAGGACCCGGGGTACGTTTGCGCTTCTTGGGCTTCTCGGTGACAGTCTGCTCGTCAACGGTTTCAAGCTGGTTCAGAATTTGTTCTTCCATGGAAGCCATTTTGATGAAAAAGATGGAGTTATTTCGTCCCCTACACTGACATTATATCAAAAAAACTGTGTTTTTGGGCCTCTGTCGATAGTCTAATTTGCTCGTGTTTGTGCATTTTGTGTTTTGTTGGACGGAATGTTCTTTTTGACAAATTTCAGTAAACGCAAATAAACGATTGACACATTGACATCTCGATGTCCACGGTCATACCCGAAGACATATGGCACACTCATATCCTGCCTCACGTGAGCAACAACGTTTATGACCTGCAGCGCCTGCGCGCGGTGAACCGCGGGTTTCGTGACGTGGTGGACACCCGTGTGATGAAGCTTGTCGAAACCATTAGACAACACACGTCACAGTCAACGCCTCCTGATGTAGAGATAGACGTGACAGAGGACGAAGTTGCCACCACTGAAAAAGCGGCTATGACGGGTGCCGACTGGATATTGCTGGGTTGTGTGGCTGAAAAACGGTGGCGCCAACAGCTCAACACAGAGAAATACAAAGTTTTCAGGGCCAGCACTTGTGACATGCAAGGCAAAAGTTTCATGCACTACTGGACAGCCACGATCTGTGGCAAGTACTCAGGTGGTGGTGCGTATCCCACTGGTTTCAAGATGATGGTCAACAAAATGCTGATGCGTGACAATAATTTCAGACCAATTTGTTCGTCTCACAACAAACTGACGTACGCTGACAAAGTGACGTACGCTCGTGTTCGTAACACATGGATTGCAATTATGATTGAAAAGCTCAAGCACGACATTCCGGCGCACTATGACAAAGTGCACACCATGGCAAAGCAAAAAATATTGCTGGAGCATGCAATGTATTCATGTTTGTATTCAAAAGCCTAAACACACTAATGAAGCTCAGAGTGTATATTACAATCATGGTAGGAGTGACACCATGATTGTGGAGTTTCTGTTCATGCCGGAGTTGTTTTATGATATCTGGAAGGTTGACGATGACCAAACGAGTATACAGACCTATCACCAGCTGGAACACCTCATGCAAGCCATTCCTTGTGATGACACTCACAAGAAGCGCCTGTACGTGACGTGTTGAACATCAACACACTTCCAACGTGATGTAACCCTGCTGCACCCGCATACGCGACGTCATGCGTTGCAGGCAATAATACATGATGCGGTTCCATCTTTGAAAATAGGAATATTCAGTAAAGATGGTACTGGCCATGATTATGTCGATGGGCACATTAGGCCCAAAGACAAAAACCTGCACACCCCCATCCACCGCACGGATCCGTACAAAACGGTCAACGTTGTCATCTCCGAATAGCTCGCGACATTGTTGCTCGACCGCAGCGACGTCATCGTAGTACGTTTCGTACAACAGAAACTGGTGACGCCATGCCTCTTTTTGGGTTTTGTTTTGGCGTGGAAATGGAATGAAGAAACGCACTGCATGGTCCCAAATCTTTCGGCCCAGATAATTCCTTTCAACATATCCTTGATAATCGCTCCACGCTTTTTTCTTCGCCATCTCCGTTGCACGAGCTTTGCTGCAGTGCTTGATGTACTGATTATACGGTACCAATCCAGGCTGCCAATGAATATCATCGGGCTCCGGAATGGTCATGAACTTGCTGAACCACTGGATATTTGGTGCATTCAACGAACACCCCCATCCATGAGCATATTTACCAAGGTTCTTGGCGCGTTTGATGTGTAAAGGTTTCATAGTGAACTTGATGATCATGTGTAGGGTTTCAGAGGGCAGCCGTTTTGAATCACTGTCAGCACCCAGGCGCTCGTGGCTACCCATGGCAAATGCCAGGGCGTGTTCGGGAGTCATTTGTATGTGGTATACGTGACGACTGTTATGTATGAGAGTAAAATAGCTTTACAATGGCAGACGATTATGTGTTTTTTTGGGTACGTAAACTAATGTGTACGAATATATAACTGTCAGGTACTAGTTCAATAGTATGTCAGAACACGACCACATCCCAACTGGTTTGTTTAGCGGACAAAAAAAACAGTTGATCGCAGACAATGCACAGTTGCTGAAGGACGTTGGGACGTACAAAGCGTTTGTTGTGACGATGGTTAATGGAATAGTGGCCAAAAAGTTAAAAAATAGTAATGATGGTATGGAGTATGATACGGGAAAGATTGACGAAAGCAATGTGACGACAGATAAGTTGCCTGAATATTCAAGACAAATTGCGCAAGCGGTGAACAAGACTCAGACAGATCATGCACAAGCCAGAGACAGAGACTCTAGGGCATTTGGCGATTACATGCGTTTTGCATGGTGGAAAGTTTTTGAGTTGGAAACACAGCTGCAAGTGCCGCACCAGTTTGCACCACCTGTCAATTCTGCCCCGCCTCCTGTTGGATCTAGCAAACAATTCAATGCAAGCCAAGAAAACCCGTTCATTATTTGAAATAAACCCTCACTTAGCCGGTCCCTCTTTCATACTGTCCATGCGATACACGGTGACGATCTGGTCGATAATTTTGAGATAGCTAGCAAGCATTTTAGGGTCAACTTGTCTACACCCACTTTCAGGACAGTCAAAGACGCAGGACTTTTTGGTCAGTCGCGAGAGGGACACCAAGTCGTTGAGGGTCTGGTGCATGATGACCTTCTGGTGCTTGACGTGGTCGCGCACGTGCCGACGCACTTGGTCTTCGGTGATGGGAATGTCACTGGCAACCATGGCCTCGGTCACTTGTTTTACAATTTCATTTAGATCAACCGACCCAATGCTGTCAATGATGTACGCATTGACTCCGTTAATGGTTTCGTTGGTTCCTCCAGTGAACTTGCAAATGACGCAGTTCTTAGAGGTATTACCATCTATTTCCATAATGAAAGTGGCAGTAGACGCGTTAAATATTTGGCTGTATATGCATTCAATGAATGTTTTATTTTTGGCTCTTGCGTTTGCATGCTTCAAAAATTGCCGCTGGTTTCCTACTCTTATTGATTTCAGCTAGCGTTTTGAAGCCTTGATCGATGCACCGTGCAGGAGGACGGGTCGTGTTGGTTGGTGTGGCTGGCAAGGTGACAGAATTGGGAGG
>CERI01100086.1_pt1 | contig 11608 bp, 10 predicted proteins | sample 350261 | NCBI WGS metagenome assembly CERI01 (sample SAMEA2620979, study PRJEB7988) | marine metagenome | isolation source: saline water (ENVO:00002010), including
TAGTTCTAGAATCAAAAACACAATTAGAATCCAAACCATTAACTGAAAGTAAACCATTAACTGAAAGTAAACCATTAACTGAAATTAAATCAATAGAATCAAACCCAGAAGTAGAAACGAAAATACAAGAAAATCCAGAACCAGAAATGAAGTCTAATTTATTTATTGACACCAATAATATACAATCGGAACCATATTTAGGGGGAAATATACAAACCGATACACCTTCAAATATAACAAAAAATACACATACAACCACACCTATAATTAAAAAAAAAACAAAAAAAGTTAAATTTTTATTAGGTAAAAGAGGAGATAAAGTATCTATTTTAATAAAAAATAATAAAACGAGAAAAAATGTTGAAAATGCAATTAACATATTAAAAAAGAAAAAACCAAGTGAAATAAAAAAATTTCTTAAAAAAAAAAATGTAATTAAATCAGGAACAAATGCTCCAAATGATGTATTGAAAGAAATGTATGAAAATTGTATACTTAGTGGTGACTTGAATTTTAAATCTACTGATAATTTGATTCATAATTATATTTCAAATTAATTTGATTTAATAATATACATATATATATTTATATAAAAAATGTTTAAAAAAATAATATTTTATGATTGTAATGTATTGACTGTAAATAAACCATTTTTATTTGTGGATATAGAGTTTTTAGAAGAAAGTTATAAAAATGGTAGACTAAAAGGTGCAGATGTGTTTGCGCGTTTATTTAATATTATTGATGATGATTTATTTGTGTTTGAAGAAAAAAACGAATTTGATCTTTCTAATTTTGAAATATATACATCAGATTGGGTGTTACTTATTTCATTTTTAAGAAATGGTTATTTACCAGTAAGTTATAATATAGACAAAAATATTTCAGATTTAAATAATTGTTATAACACAACTATAAAACTTGGAGGTGTTCCTGAATTTGAAACATATTACGAAACATCTATAACATACGACCCAAGTTGTCATGTATATAATCCGATGAAACCATCAGAAGACACCGAAAACGTATATACATGGCGGGTTGTTTCATTTATTAGTATATTAAAAAAAAATGAATCAGTCACTGTTAATATTAATGAATATTCCTCATTATTATATGCAAGAAAAGTGAAAAATGGCACCGAAGAAGATAATGACACCGAAGAAGATAATGACACCGAAGAAGATAATGACACTCAATAACATGATAATTTAATATAAAGATTTAATAATATCTATATTAATGACAAATAAAGATTCTATAGTTTGTGAATATTTACATTATACTAAAGAAAATAAAGAAAAATATGGAGAGAAAACAATAGTTTTATTACAAGTAGGCTCTTTTTTTGAAGCATATGGATATCAAGGAGAAGATGGTAGTATTTGTGGAAGCAATGTAAATGATGTTTTTGAAAATATTTTGGAATTTAAAGTAAATCCAAAAGCAAAAATGTTTTACGAAGGAAAACAAGTTTATATGGGTGGTTTTGGTGTAGCACAAATAGACAAATATATAACAAAAATTCAAGAAAATGGTTACACTATTGCTGTTTATGTACAGCAAAAAAATGCAATAAATACAACACGTAGTTTAGTAGAGATTATCTCTCCAGGAACATATTTTTCTGACAACAAAGAAAAACTATCAAACATTACAATGTGTATATGGATACAACATATTAAAAGTAATAGACTAACACCTGAAATGATTGTGTTTGGAGTTTCGACAATTGATATATACACAGGTAAAACAACAATACATCAAACAGATTTTTTGTTCCATCACAATCCAACAACGTATGATAGTATAGAAAGGTTAGTTTCTATATATAATCCGATAGAATGTATTATTATATCAAATATTGAAGGACGTATAACGAGAGAAATAATAACATATGTTGGTCTTGATGATGTAAAATCGCATATTATTGATATAAATTCACAAGAAGTTTTAAATTCGGGAAAACCAAAGTATCAATTAGAATTTTTTAAACGTTATTATTCAGAAATGTGTGAAGAAAATGTATCATGTAAAATAACCGAATCACATGATCTTGGTATAAGTTCATTTGTTTATTTGATTAATTTTGTATCAAAACATAGTCCACAACTTACAGAAAAGTTGGTAGAACCGATTTTTGATGATAAAACAGATGAACTTCTTTTAGCAAATCATTCTTTAAAACAATTAAATATATTAGATGACAATAGACATAGTGGTAAACTTCGTTCGGTTGGTTCTTTTTTAGACCAGTGTAAAACGCCAATGGGTAGACGTAGATTTATTCATAATTTACATCATCCTATAAAAAATATAGAAAATTTAAATAAATCTTATGAAATGACTGATTTAACTATTTGTGCAGGAATATGGGAAGAGTACCGTAATAAATTAAGAAATATGAGTGACTTAGAAAAATTAAAAAGAAAGTTTATTTTAAACAGAATAACACCAAAAGATATATCTCTTTTTGTAAGAGATTTGGTGAATTTAGATTTGTTAATAAAAAATCATGTAAAAGATGAAGTATATAAATATGTAACAAAAAATAAAGATCCCGAAAAAAATATACAAGAGCTTATAGAAGAATTAAATAGTATTTTTGATGTTGAAAAGTGTAATTTACTTGATGATATGTCACAAGATAAACTTTCTAATAATATATTTTTTATAAAGAACGGTGTTTCAGAAATAATAGATAAATTACGAAATGAATCTTGTAATAGTAAATTATTATTAGAAGCGATAACAAATAAATTATCAGATATTATCGGAACAAGTGAGAAGAAAGGTTCATCATTTGTCAAACTACATGAAACTGCAAAAAGTGAACCAGTATTACTAACAACAAAAAGACGTTCAGCAATATTAAAACAGTGTATATTGTCAATACAAACACGAACGAATGAACCAAACACAGATATAAAATATAATGGATATGATGGCAAAGAAAACACTTTTAAATTAGATTTAAGTGAAATAGAAGTGTATACAAATGGTTCATCAAAAAAAGATGACGCAATTACAAGTAAACAAATAAAAAAGGTTACGTCAAACATTCAAAAATCTTACGATAAATTAATAAATGAACTAATTAATCACTTTAATAATTATATTAAAGAATTTTCTAAATATTTTGAATATTTAGAAAATATTACGTCTTTTGCAATAGAATGTGACATATTACAATGCAAATCATATATTGCAATAACATATAATTATTGTAAACCTGAAATAGTGGAAAAAGAAAAAGCATATTGTAATTTTACTGGAATAAAACATCCGTTAATAGAACATTTACAAACAAATGAATTGTATGTAACAAATGATTTATCTTTAGGTAACGATGAAATTAATGGTTTGCTAATATATGGTACAAACGCAGTTGGTAAAACATCATTTATAAAATCAGTGGGTATTGCAGTAATAATGGCTCAGGCAGGATTATATGTTCCATGTAATAGTTTTATTTTCTCTCCATACTCATGTATATTTACTAGAATTCTAGGAAATGACAATTTGTTCAAAGGATTATCTACATTTGCGGTGGAAATGTCAGAACTACGTACAATTTTGACTTTGTCAAATAAAGACAGTTTAATACTTGGTGATGAACTTTGTTCTGGAACAGAAAGTGATTCAGCTCTTAGTATATTTACGACAAGTTTGGAAATACTGCATAAAAATGAAGCGTCGTTTTTATTTGCAACACATTTTCATGAAATAACGAAATATGATGAGATAAAATGTTTAAATAAAATGAAAATGATGCATATGGAGGTTACATATGATACGAAAAACGATGTTTTAGTATATGATCGCAAGTTAAAAGATGGGCCAGGAAATAGTATGTATGGATTAGAAGTTTGCAAATCACTTAATCTACCATCAGAATTTCTAGAAAGATCACACCTGCTTCGTAATAAGTATAACAAAACTACAACTTGTATTTTATCTGAAAAAGGAAGTCATTTTAATTCAGATAAATTATCAGGAATGTGTGAAATATGTAAAGAAACAAGAGCAACAGAAGTTCATCACTTACAACATCAAGTATATGCAAAAAATAATAAATATATAGATAGTTCACATCAAAACCATAAGGCAAATTTAATAAATGTATGCGAAAAATGCCATGATAATGTACATAAAGATAATAAACAGCATAAAAAAACAAAAACTACATCAGGATATGTAATACAGGATATGTAATACAGGATATGTAATACAGGAAATTATTTACTAATATATATAAATGATTGATAAGCAGTTTTATGTATTATGGAGTATAATGATAGTAATATTAAATATATATTTTATAGATAATAGCGAATTAAATAATTATTTGAAAAAAAATGGAAATTCAATTTTAAATTTAGTAATAATATTTTTAACATTACTAACATTATTCAATATTTTAGGAATAAATTTTTAATATAAAATTGATTTATAAAATTATTATATTATAATAAGAAAGATGATTATACCAGTTAAGTGCTTTACATGTGGAAAAGTTATTGCAGATAAATACAGATTTTATCAACAGGAAGTTCGTAAAAATTCCGCTAACACACAAAAAGTTGTTTATTTAACAAAAGATCAAGCAGAAAAAACAAATGAGGGAAAAATATTAGATAAACTCGGAATTAAGAAAGCCTGTTGTCGAAGACATTTCTTAACACATATAGATATTGAATAAAGTATTCAATTAATATATATGGCTTCGACAAGAAAATTTAGAAGAATTAGGAACAAAGAGAGAAGGAAAAAAAAAAATTGTAAGTGTGTAAAAAAAGGTGGTGGATTAAAAACTATTTTTCCGCAATCACTTGTAAATTTAACAAGGTCATTAAGCAGTAACTTATATAAAAATTTCTATGCGTATAGTGGTAAAAATTTTCCATTGTCTATGAATTCTAATTTATTAAAAATAAGATTGCAATAAAATTATAATTTTTTATTTGTATAATTATATTATGAATATTAACAAAATAGTAAAGCATCTATGTAAACCTGCGTATGTGTATTTAATTATTTCAATGTTAAGTATGTTTATATTAATGGTTCAGAATTTTGGAAATACAAACAAATATTGCGTTGGTAAATTATCGTGTTATGTTTCAAGTTTAGGTACAATTTTTATTGCTAAAATGATTTACATATCTTTTTGGACTTTTGTATTACATAACATATGTAAAGCTGGATATAAAAACATAGCATGGGTATTGGCTTTACTACCATTTATAATGTTAGGTATATTTGTAATAATATTTGTTATTAAGGGGTCTTTAATAAAAAAGTAAGTTAAAAAAAAGTCTATTTGTCTATTATAATGAATCTTTCTATAATAGACAAGTTATTTAATGATAATCCATATTTATTAACAGAACATCATTTAGAAACTTATGATGAATTTTTAGAACACGGAATTAAACGTATTTTGAAAGAAAAAAATCCAATAACTATTTTACAAGATAAGGACATTAATTCGAATGAATATAATTTACAATGTCAGATTTATATTGGTGGTAAAGAAGGAAATCTTGTATATTATGGAAAACCTATGATATATGATAATCAACGTCAACACTTTATGTACCCAAATGAAGCTCGGTTACGAAATATGACATATGGAGTTTCTATACATTATGATATTGAAATAGATTTTTTTATAAACACTGCAGATGGTATTTTAACAGAAACTATAACATTATACAAAAAACTTTTAGGATTTTTTCCAATAATGTTGATGTCAAAAATATGTATTTTAAAAAGTTTAGATCCTTTAGCTCGTTTTGAAATTGGTGAGTGTAAAAATGATAAAGGTGGTTATTTTATTATTGACGGTAAAGAAAAATGTATTGTTTCACAAGAAAAGTTTGCAGATAACATGTTATATGTAAGAGATAAAGTAAATGAATATTATAGTCATTCAGCTGAATTAAGATGTGTATCAGAAGATGCATCAAAGCCTATGCGTAAGGTTTCTGTTAAAATTGTTTCAGAATCATCTACATATAAAAATGGACAAATTGTAGTTGAAGTACCTAATGTTAGAAAACCAGTACCGTTATTTATTTTAATGAGAGCATTGGGTGTGTTATCTGATAAAGAAATTATTGAATATTGTTTGCTAGATATAAAGGATAACAAATATTTTGTTGATTTATTCATACCCTCAATACATGATGCAAACAGAATATTTAATCAGACACTTGCTTTAAAATATATTGCGAGTTTTACAAAAGGTAAGACTATACAACATGTATTAGAAATATTGTCTGATTATTTTTTACCTAACATTGGAGAAACCAACTTTATTGATAAGGCATTTTATACAGGATATATGGTAAATGAATTATTAAAAGTATATACTAAACAAACAAAGCCTACAGATCGTGATAATTTCAAGTTCAAACGTGTTGAGTTACCCGGACAACTTTTATACGATTTGTTTAAAGAATATTATTCATTACAACAAAAATATATTTTTACTAAATTTGATAAAGAATTTTTTTATAAGCAAAGTATTTATCTTAATGATTTTAAACCTTTAATTTTAATGAATCAGCATTTCTTTTCTGAACGTATTGTTGAAAAAGGTTTTATGAAAGCGTTCAAAGGTAATTGGGGTTCCCAAGCAAATACAAAACGAGTTGGAATAGTTCAAGATTTGAATCGTCTTACTTTCAATTCAGCATTATCTCATTTACGTAAATTAAATTTACCACTTGATGTAAGTGCAAAAGTTATTGGACCTCGTTTATTACATTCATCTCAATGGGGTATAATTGACCCGGTTGATACGCCAGACGGCGGTAATGTTGGATTGCATAAACATCTTGCAATATCAGCAAAAATTACTACTGGTCATTCGGCTGTTAGTTTGATACAATGGCTACGAGTAAATTTAAATTTAAAATATTTAGTTGAAACCCAGCCAGTATTTATTCACAGAATGTGTAAAATTTTTGTTAATGGAAAATGGATTGGTGTTATTTCAGACCCTATTATTTCTATTGAAAAACTTAAATTATATAGACGTAATGCACTAATACCTATTTATACAAGTATAAGTTGGGACGTAAAAAATAATATTATATATATATTCTGTGATAGTGGAAGACTTTGCCGCCCAGTTTTTTACATAGAAAATGATATATCAAGTATTAATCGTGAAAGTATAAGTGAAATAATAAAGACAAATAACTATTCATGGCAAAGCCTCATATGTGGATTTGCATCTAAAAAAGTTCCTTTGACACATACTAATGTGTTTATGAATGTTTCGGATTTATATAATACTAATGATATTAGAGAGTTGCAAGAAACAAAGGCAATTATCGAATATTTAGATAGTGCTGAAACCGAAACATCATTAATTGCTATGGATGAAAATATTGAAACTAACAAATATACACATATGGAAATACATCCATCATTAATGTTTGGTATTATGGGAAATCAAGTTGTTTTTCCTGAAAATAATCAATTACCTCGTGATTTGTTTGCATGTGGACAAATGAGACAAGCAGTTTCATTATATCACTCTAACTATCAAAATAGAATAGACAAAATGGGAGTTATACTTAACAATGGTCAAATACCACTAGTAAAAAGCAGATATTTGGAAAAAATAAATAATGAGGAACATCCATATGGTGAAAATGTTATTGTTGCAATAATGTGTTATGGTGGATATAATGTTGAAGATTCCATACTTTTCAACGAAGCATCTGTTAAAAGAGGACTTTTTCGAACAACATACTTCAATATGTATGAAGATTATGAAGAACGTGTTTCAGTTGGGAATTCTGAAATTGATACTAAATTTGTAAATGTAAATGAAGAAGATGTTGTTGGTTTGAAACCAGGGTATGATTATGGAAATTTAGATGAAAACGGGTTAATAAAAGAAAATACTTTTTTGGATGATAAAAAAGTTATAATTGGAAAGGCTATCTACGAACAAGACCAAAAGCTTGATTCATCATCATTTCCAAAAAAAGGACAAACTGGATATGTTGATAAGGCATTTATAACTGAAGATGATGAAGGTTATAGAATTGCAAAAGTTAGAGTACGTGATGAAAGAATACCTACAATTGGTGACAAATTTTGTTCACGATGTGGGCAAAAAGGTACTATAGGCACACTGATATCAGAAGAAAATATGCCATTTACAGAAAATGGTATACGTCCAGATATTATTGTAAATCCCCATGCATTTCCATCTCGTATGACTATTGGGCAACTTGTTGAATCATTAATGGGTAAAGCATGTGCATTGTATGGTGGTTTTGGTGATTGTACAGCTTTTGTAAATAGTGGTTCTAAACACGAAGAATTTGGAAGTATGCTTATTAGATATGGTTATCATTCAAGTGGTTGTGAAGTGTTGTATAATGGTGAAAGTGGAGAACAAATCGATGCTAATATTTATATCGGACCAACATACTACATGCGTTTAAAACATATGGTAAAAGACAAAATTAATTATAGGGCACGAGGGCCTCGTACTGCACTTACACGACAAACAGTAGCAGGGCGTGCAAATGACGGTGGATTACGTATAGGTGAAATGGAACGTGATGGTATTTTAGCACACGGTGCTACTAGATTTTTACAAGAATCAATGCTTATTCGCGGGGATGAATACTTTATGGCAATATGTAATATCACCGGCATGATCGCTATTTACAATGACACCAAAAATATATTTATGAGTCCTTATGCAGATGGTCCTATCAAGTTCAAAGGTGATATTACAAATGAATATAAAACACTTATAAAAAAAACAGAGTTTGGACGTTCATTTAGTATTGTTCGTGTTCCTTATGCATTTAAGTTATTGATTCATGAATTACAAACAATGAATATACAAATGCGTGTTATTACAGAAGATAATGTTGACCAATTATCAGAAAAATCTAATTATATTTTTAATTTACCAGAAAAAACTGAAAGTACTCTAGATATAGGAGGCGGTCTAACTGAAACGGATACTATTGAAGATTTAGAATACGAAGAACAAAATCTTTCAAATAATAATTCTATTAAACCATTGCAAGAAAATTACGAAAATACGGATGTTCAAGAAATAGATTTAGACGCAATAACAAAAACACAAGGAACAGATATTCAAGAAATAGACATACATACAATAACATCTACAAAACAACCCGATATTCAAGAATTAGATTTAGATACAATAAAATCTACAAAACAATCAGATATTCAAGAATTAGATTTAGATACATTAAATAGTAAAAAACAAATAGATTTAGACACTAACATAGTGGCACAACAGGATGTTCCACTTGTAGAACAAAATTTTGAAGATGTTAAACCACTAAATCAGCAAGTAGATAAATCATTATCTTTACCACTAACTAGTTCAGCATCACACTCAGTTACTGCACAACTCTCTGAACAAGTATCTGAACCTGTATCTGAACAAGTATCTGGGCCTGTATCTGACCTAGTATCTGTACCAGTTAGCGAAAAAGTTTCGGAACCAGTTACTAATAACGAAATCAAACCAATTGATATAAATTTATCAACACATGAAAAAGAAAATGAATCAACTATATTAACAAAAAATATATCTTTTGATTTAGATAAAGTAAAACTAAATGATAGTCAACAAAATACTGCACAAAGTAAAGAAGAATTAAATAATATTAAATTAGACATTCAGACGATTGACGATAACGATATTACAGAAAAACAAAATATTTCAATACTTACCGATGTATTAGAAAAAAGCAAAGAAACAGAACTTAATAATGAAAAAGATAGTGATAAAAAAAAAATAAAAATTGATATTAAATAAATACAATATATAATATAAATGGTTAAAAGTGGACATATTGATAATATTTTTAAGTCAAGAAAACATATTATTGAATTACTAGATGAACAAGGTTACGATATTTCAGATTACAAAGATTTTAGCGTTCATGAAGTACATACAATGTATAAAGCAAAACAGATGGATATGCTTTTTAAAAAAAAAGACAAAAAAGCATATGTTATTTATCATTTAGAAAAAGGATTAAAACAACAAAATATTCAAGAATATATTGACGATTTGTTTGTATTAGAAAATATTTTAACAAAAAATGATGATATTATAATAATCATTAAAGATGAACCTAATGAATCTTTAATTAAAGTTCTGAAAAATATTTGGGAACAACAAGGTATTTTTATAACAGTATTTAATATTAGACGACTACAGTTTAATATACTTAAGCATACATTAGTACCAAAACATAGACTACTTTCACCTGAAGAAGAAAATCATGTAAGAGAAAAATACAATATTTCAGATGATGACCAATTTCCAGAAATTGGACGTTTTAGTCCGGTTGCATTAGCAATAGGACTTCGCCCTGGGTCAGTTTGTGAAATAATACGTGATAGTAGAACAGCAATTAGTACAAAATTTTATCGTATATGTACAAGATAATATATTACGAAAATATATATGTTTGAACCCAAAATAGAATTATTAAATAATAAATTAAATAATGAACTAAAAAAAGATAAATTAAATAAAAGAAAAATACGAAATTTATTTAATCAATTATCAATTCTAAATAAAAATATTATTAATAATATTAACTCTATACAAAAACAAAATTTAAAGAATATTAAAACGATTGATAATTATAATAAAGAAATATCTATAATTGATAAAGATATAAAGCATTATAAAAACATTTCTTCGGGTTCTTTAGAGCGTTATAACGATTATAATACTATAACACAAAAAGCATTATTAGAAAACATATTACTCTGTGGAATTAGTATTGGGTTTTTTTCATATTATATATATATATGAATATGCCTGAAGAAATACATGATATTAAGGGTAAATTAGAAAGTGTCAGTTTTAAACATAGTGCAACAAAAATTAAATTCAATTTACTACTATTTATATTAATTTGTTTAGTAATGTATAACATTCGTGTGAATTTTACTAAACCAGGTACTATTGAATCATTTGCTGTATTATCAATTTGTATGTTAATTGCTTATAGTATGAATTAAAAATATTAATACATTGTATATGAAAAAATCAACTGACAAGGTACCATTCCCACTCAATGGCCGCCGTGCGCCCCACGCGCCCGACTTCTTCACGCGCCAGCTCAAGCGTAAGCGCCAGCTCAAGCGTAAGCGCCAGCTCCAGCGTAAGCACCACCTCGCCTATGGACGATTGAACCAACAACCTTCGTCATTATTAAATAATAATAAAAGAATGTTAGAATTAAAAACATATTCATTAAAAATGAACAATGCGTCCATTTCAATAATTAAATATGCAATTTTTTTTGCTTGTATATCTTTATTTTTAGCAATATTGACAAATATTAATGTTATACCAAAAAATTTTTTTAAACCGGTTAATATTTTATTATTATTTATTTGTTCTGTAATAATTTTGTATAAAATGTATGATATTCGCAGACGCAATAAATTAAATTTTGATAAATATGACTGGAAATATAACGACAATACAAAAACATCAACAATTGATACTGTGAATGATACTGAAGAAGAAACTGAAGAAGAAACTGAAGAAGAAACTGAAGAA
>CERI01053239.1_pt1 | contig 11606 bp, 13 predicted proteins | sample 350261 | NCBI WGS metagenome assembly CERI01 (sample SAMEA2620979, study PRJEB7988) | marine metagenome | isolation source: saline water (ENVO:00002010), including
CCACTAGTTCCACTTGTACCAGAAGTTCCTGAAGTTCCACTAGTTCCAGCTAAACTAACTTCTACCCAAACTGAACCTACGTCACAGCTAATTCCTACAGCAGAACAATCTAAATATACTGCAGGTGTACCCGCAAATGGATCAGCAGCGCTTTCCTTTAGATATTCATCTGGTTTTATTCTAACACCTCGATTGGCTTCACTTAAAGCCTCCCACTCTGTAAAACCATCTTCTCCACCATTTCCAAAGAAACCTACAGGTATTAATGAATAAAATTTTTGTTCTTCAATAACAAAAACCAACATACCAATTTGTCTTTTACCAGTTGACATTTCATTGTTAGCATCTCCATTTTGAGAAAAACCATCATATATAGCTCCAGTAAAAAAGATAGGAATATCGTTTCTATCTTGAATAGTTTTAACTTCTTGATATCCACCTTGTAATATTTGCGAATTTATCATACCCTGATAATCAGTACTTCTGCTTATCTGTACGGTAAATTCTACAGTGCCTGGTATCGGTTGTTGAACATTAGCCATTTATATTGTACATTTTTTTATATTTTCTTTAATTAAACAGACATGTTAGTTATTGATAACTTTGGATGCAGCTCGTGCAATTCTCGTATGCATCTTCAATATCGTTTGTATTAGGTGATCCTCCGGCTTCTATTTCATAACATCCAATATTATTGTCTATTTTTACTTTTACAGCGAATTTAGTAAGACCAACTTTATCGTCTTGTGTTCTAATATCTATTACATTACCGGTGGAGCAGTGCTCTGCTCTCCAATAAGTATACTCTGGTGTTCCTGTTCCAGTTACTGTTCTTGTTGGCGTTGGTGTTGGCGTTGGTGTTGGCTCTGAATATCCGTCTGCACAACACACTATAATAGTTCCTTGTAATTTATCAGATTCAGTACTTAAATACGTATACGTTCCGTATGCATCTTGTGGTACTTTCCATACTAAAACCCCACCTGGTGCTATTGGTAAACTACCACTAACAATTCCTGCAGCAAGAATACTACTTTCACTAAAAATAGTTATTGGCTGGTTGCCACTAGAGTTATTTTTGAATGTATAAGTTAAACCCTTATTTACGTATAAATCAGGATTTTCATTACTTAACACATTTTCATATTCTGAATCTTGACCTACTTTATAGAATGATGCACCTTGGGAGAAAGCAAATATATTTTCACCTGAACCTGAAACTGAAGTATCACCTTCATTTCCTTTTTGGCCAGTTTCACCTTTTTGACCATCAGCACCTTTTTGACCATCATTACCTTTTGCACCTTCACCGGTTTGACCTTTTTGGCCTATTTCACCTTTTTGACCATCATTACCTTTTGCACCTTCATCGGTTTGACCTTTTTGGCCTATTTCACCTTTTTGACCATCATCACCTTTTGCACCTTTTTGCCCACTAGATCCATCAGCACCTTTCTCTCCATCATTACCTTTTTGGCCAACTCCAATTTCACCTTTTTGACCATCATTACCTTTTGCACCTTCACCGGTTTCACCTTTTTGACCATCATTACCTTTTGCACCTTCACCGATTTGACCTTTTTGGCCATCAGCACCTTTTTCACCCTGTGGTCCAGCTAAGCTAACTTCTACCCAAACTGAAGCTGCGTCACAACTAATTTCTAAACTAGCACAATCTACAAATTCATCATTTGTTCCTGCAAATGGATCACCAGCAACCAATTTTAGAGTTTCATCTGGTTTCATTCTAACTGCTTTTTCAGCTTGGCTTAAATCATTCCATATCGTAAAGTCATTTGTTCCACCATTTCCAAAGAAACCTTCAGGCATTAATTGATAAAACTTTTGGTCTTCAATTACAAAAACTAACATACCGATTTGTCGACTTCCTGTCGATATTCCATTATTAGCATCTCCAGTTTGTGTAAAGCCATCATATACTGCTCCAGTTTCAAAGATAGTAATATCGTTTCTATCTTGAATAGTAGAAACTTCTTGATATCCACCTTGTAATATTTGTGAATTTATTATACCTTGACTACTACTGTCCCTGCTTATCTGTGTATCAAATGTTACTGCTCCTGGTATGGGTTGATTTATTTTTGCCATCTATATTGTAATTTTTTTGCTTATTTATGATACTCTTTCGTAACTTTTTTCAGTAGTATCTGCAGTACTATTCATCTCATATAGTGTATATGGCTCTCCGTTGACTGTGATAGCTATTTGATTACATCCATTTAAAGTAGCCGGGAAGTTATTCTCTAAATTAGCAAATTGTACACCATAATCGGTATCTCCACAATCGTCACCAGCATAATTTGGTACATCTGCTACAGCATCTGCTATTGCAAAATAGTATTTATAGTTATACTCAGTATCACCATTAAAATCAATAACAGTATTAACTGGTAATGAATTAGCTATACCTAGATCGGTAAATGTTTTAATTGCCGGAGATGAAACACCATTAAGTGTTTGTCCATCATCATATGACCATGTTCCAGCAGGTCCACCTGATGGGAATTGCCATGAAGCTCCATTCAATGTGACAGCATCCCAAATAATCTCACCGAAATTAGAAGTTGGCAACTCTCCCGGTTGCCACGTTGAAGGATAATATGTATTAGCCGAATTAGTTAGACTATTCGAAGCCGTAGCAAATGGAGGAACACTTTCTGATCCTTGTCCTAGACGTATAAGGTAACTATCTAATTCTGCAACTATTGTTGAAGTACTAGGTGTGTTCGAAGGGGTATTACTTGGGGTATTACTCGGTGTGTTAGACGGGGTATTACTTGGGGTATTACTTGGGGTATTCGAAGGCGTGTTAGACGGCGTGTTAGACGGTGTATTACTTGGCGTATTACTTGGCGTGTTAGACGGCGTATTACTTGGTGTGTTCGAAGGTGTATTACTTGGAGTATTACTCGGTGTGTTAGACGGCGTGTTAGACGGTGTATTACTTGGCGTGTTAGACGGCGTGTTACTTGGTGTGTTCGAAGGCGATGCATTCGGTGACATAGACGGAGTATTACTTGGGGTATTCGAAGGAGTATTACTTGGAGTATTACTTGGTGTGTTAGACGGCGTATTACTTGGCGTATTACTCGGTGTGTTCGAAGGCGTATTACTTGGCGTATTACTCGGCGTGTTCGAAGGCGTATTACTCGGCGTATTACTTGGAGTATTACTTGGTGTGTTCGAAGGTGTATTACTTGGCGAGTTAGACGGTGTATTACTTGGAGTTATAGAAGAATCTAAAACTCTAATTTCAACATTTAATCCATTTGTTGAAATACCATTTGAATCATTACCTATTAATGTCATTATTAAATCTTCTGCACCTTCTGTAAGATTATCTTCATAAATTCCAATTACTTTATCTCCTAAATTACCACTCATTACAAAAGTACCTGTCATATCAGCTGGATTAACTAAATCTGCCGCTACGATATCTCCTGATAACTCATAATTAACTACTGATCCGTCAGGAATATTGAGTGAATTTAAAGCGAATGTAACATTTGCATTTTCAGGCGTTTGTGCTACACTTGCTGTTAAGCTAGTATATACACCTGCTTGAGAATTACTCGGTGTATTCGAAGGAGTATTACTTGGAGTATTACTTGGAGTATTACTTGGTGTGTTAGACGGAGTATTACTTGGAGTATTACTTGGAGTATTACTTGGTGTGTTCGAAGGCGTAGCGGATGGAGGAATAACATATTCTGCAACAATCAATGTTGGTGATGTTACTTCACATCCATTTGCATCCAAAGATTTAATTCTATAGATACCAGGTGCTAGACCATATGTACCATTTAAATCTGTAGAATCCCCAAATGTAAATTCAGGGCTAGTTTCGTTATTTACTGGATTTGTAAAATTTGCGTAAGCACCGTTAGGTACAGGTGAACCGTTTGTTGCATCAATCAATGTATACTGATAAGGACCTGTCCCTCCAGTAACTTTAATTGTTGCTGTTCCATTTGTAATACTTGCCATTTTTTAGTTTTTATATTTTTATTATATATTCTCTTCTTTTTTATACATCGTTACTAATGATTTCTCCTTGCACTGCTGGAGTTCCTGTTAGATATCCAACACTATCATATTCATCTAATTGAACTAATATGTTTTCAGCACCTTCAACTACAGTATCATTAACTGCATATACTTTAATAGCCGCTAATCCATCAACACCAACTGTAAATGTTCCAGTGTATGGTGAATTAGGTGGTAAGTCAGAAGTAGGTGATGGAGTTGAAGTTTCTCCTCCTATCGATTGACCTATTACTTCAATATCTGTACTTCCATCTGTATTTGTTCCCCAGTCTCCTGTTATAGTATAACCTACTGTTGTTCCCGGTAAAACATATTCTGTAGATAGAATTATGTCAAAATATTGTGTCGTGTCTAATGATGAATCTGGACCTTCTTCAGAAATTTGTTGTAAACCTAATGTTAAATTAAATTCAGGTGTAAATCCACTTGGAGGAATTACCTCAGTGTCTTCTATTTCAAAATCAGGACAAACTAAACCAGTAGATCCAGTACTACTATACGATTCTAATGCAAAGAATTCACAATAATCTCCAGTTGGATCAGTTACTCTAGTTTCTGTAATCATAAATGTACCACAGTTGTATATTGGTGTAATCCATATATACTGACCGGTCTGGTAACCATTATCTACCCATGTTTGATAGTTAGTATCGCTTGGGTCTATTTTATGATAAATTAAAGATAATTCTAGTTCATCGTCGATTAGAGTTAAATCACTATTTCTACCTGCAATTCTCCAACCTGCCATAGTTTGCTGAGTATACAGCAAATTATAGTCCATTTCAGGATGCGTTAATGGCCTTCCTAATTGATGTGGATGTAACGGGAACCACTTACCAGAAATTAAATTTCTGTGTAACCCGTGACTAAAATAATAATCTTCTATTTGCCCTTGATGCATTTGATATGTTTTCTTTTTTTTATATATTCTATTTTTTAAACATTAACTTCATAAATCATAATTTTGTGTCTGATTATAGAAATAAAGTATCAATTCATCGTAGAATTTATTCTTAATTATTTCTACATAATCACATGGATCTACATAATCTCCTTGTTCTTGAATATAACCAAAACATGTATAATTTTCTTTTAAGAATTGTAATCTTTTGTTTCCTATAAATGTATTGTTAAGTGCTTTTTTGTTTAAAATATTAATAATGGCTGCTTGTGCAGATTCCATCTCGCCCCTCATATTGTTTATATAAATAGGATATTTCTTACCTTTGATCGTAGTAATAAAACTAAGCAGTGTATAAATACTTTCATTTCCTGTACCACAATCACAATCTGGATCAAAAAACTTGTAAGCTAATTCTGTATCTATAAATGATTTTAATTCTTCTACAGAGCTGAATCTTATTACTGTTTTTGTTCCATAAAATGCATTTCTATTAAAAAGAATATGAGATACCTTTCCTTCGGTTTCGTTTACAGTCTTTAAAACTTTATATGCTTCTGTTAATGTTATTCTATCAAATATCATATTTTATCCGAAATATTTACTTAAAATCCATGTTCCTACTGCACCGAGAGATGTTAAAATAGCCCAAGATAATCGAGTAATTGAACTTTTCCATTTTAAAATATTTCTATGTTCTTCGGCCATTTTTTCTAAATCCCTTTCTGATTTTTCATAATCTCTTCTAAAATCAGTATTTTTGCGAATTTCAACAATAGCACCATCAAACGGATTCAATAATCTTTTCTTAAGTTCAGACACATCTTCTTTCATATCAGATTGATTATCTATTAATTGTTTTAATGTAGCTTCAATTTGAACATAGTTAGGATCTTCCATTTTCTTTTTAAGACTAGAAAATGCTTCAAGTAGTTCTTTAACTAATTCATTGTTTGTTTTATCATTCATATTTATTAAGCTGGTCTATTTTTATCTCTTAATGTAGTTTGCTCTTCAATCCACCTTTTACCTAAATAATTTTTAATAGGATTATTTACTCTTCTCATGATCTCTTTTTCTATGTGATTCAATATTTTTTCACTATCTTCATATGAAGAATTATCTACAATAATCATGTTTTGTTTACCAAATAATCTAGAGAATTTACCTAAATTGGCTTGAACTTCTTTCCACATTTTTTCAACTATGGCATCTGGTAATACTCTTTCTCTCATTTGGTTTCTTTCCAACGCTATTTCTAATGTTGTATTTACAAAAACCATATATGTGTCATAACCAAAGTCTTGATATAAATTTCTATGTCCTTTAATTTTATCAAAGTTTTTACCTGTTCCATCTATTACTTGACCTAATCTACCGCTTATGTAATTATCCTGTAGTCTTTTAGTAATACCTTTAGCTTTATCTCTAATAACCATTACTTCGGCCCATTTATCTTCATCTTTAGCATAATCTGCTAATTTTCCAGCAGATAGTCCAGCCTTTTTTAGATAATTTTCAAATGCGTTATCGTTATTTACTAATTTTAATCCAGTTCTATAAGATACTGATCCGATAGCTTGTTTTGGAAATCCAAACAATTCCGAAGCTACAAAAGATTTACCAGAACCTGGTCCACCTGCCATAAAAAATGCTTTCAGTATTCCTGGATCATGTACTCCTTCTTCTATCTTATTTTCAAATAATTTTATGTATTTCATAATGTAATGTTTATTTAGCTCTACTATATATATCAAACTAAAAAAGGTCGTTAGAAATATCTAACGACCTTTTGATATAACAATGAGTTAATTTCTAAAGAGTCTCTATATTATTAACTTTCATCCATTCCCCTAATTTCTTATCAACTCCTGTAAATAGTCTACTGTTTTTGATAATTATATCGTGATTATTAAAATATTCTTTTGCGAGATAATAACTTGGCTCTATTACTTCGTCATTAATTTGTAAATCTTTAATATAATAAACAAGCTGCAATGTTATCATTGCGGCTTCCCAAGAAATTCCAGTGTAACCTGTAATATCGTGATAAAATCTATCTACAAATTTGCTGCCGTTCTTTCCAAATTCTTTTTCTCTTTTTACAGAATTTGCATTTATTTCATAAAAAGATTTACCTAAAGATTTAATCCAAATAGACATATTAAATCTATCATCGTCATATACTTTATCCATTAAACCTTCTTTGACTATTTCTTTACGCATCTTAGTAATCCATTTAGGAAACTTAATTTTACCATTAGTTTTAATGAATTCTTTATAGTCATAACCACTAATAGATTCCTGTATGTAATTTTCAAATAATTTTATATGCTTCATAATTATATTTATATTTCCCAAACCATAACAGTTCCAGCATCATACCATTCACTGTACCATCCTCTTTTATTAAGTTCTTTTTCCCATTTATTAAGTACTCCAAACTCTCTATTCTTATAGTCTTCTGAATAGTAGCTGTAAATTTCGTCACCCTTGTATTCATCACCGTTTTCTCCAGAAAGATGTATGCCACCTTCACTGCCATTAAAATCTTCAGTAGTTCCAGCAAAATCCATAGATTTTTTAATCCAAATGATCATAGCATCTCTGCTTATAGATTTTGCTTCATTTAGATCTTCACTTTCTACTAAAAACCTAGCGGTAAATTCTTCTCTAGTCATATTGTGTTTGCTGGCTTGCATTCCAATAAAATCTGTAAAATTGTTAATATGATTCATATCTTGTTTAATTAATTATTATTCATTATGTCTATTAGTTGACTACTGTTAGAAAATTGATATTGAGAACATGTTAATCCTATCGTATCGTAATTGCTACCTGATGAATAATCAAACATTATTCCACCATCAGATGAATTATACTGATCTAACACAAACATCAATTCATATATTTCTTGGAACATCTTATCTTTTATTTTACTGTCAATTCCACTACCACATGTTACTGCGATTAAAAAGCTTCTTCTACCACCTGGATTAAAGTTTGCTCTACCTTCGATTTCTCCACCAACAGTTGATCTCATTGTTCCTGACCAGCCACCTGCAGCACCAACAGAAGATTGAGCTACTTCATATTTCTTATATTTTTTAATAACTTTAGATATCTTTTCGGCTAATTGAACAGAATTCCTCCCTTGAAAAATGTCGTAGTTATCTTGAGTAACGTCACCTTGTACCATTAATGGCTCTTTGTAACTTGGTAATTTTCCAGATTTAGCAGCACTTTCTACTTGTTTTAAAATTCTTTCATAACTAGATCCCCACTTTTCAGCAGCTATTTTAGCTATTTTAACTTTATCTGCAAGTTTAGCTTTAATGCCTTTTTTATCAAAAGAAATTGATTCATTTACAAATGATTCAAATAATTTTACTTTTTTCATATCTTATTTGTTTAATAATTTTATTAAGTCATCCATATTAAAATAGAAAGAATATCCAGCGCCTTGATATCCATGATCTTGTTCTACTGTAAACAGTTGCCTTCTTTTCTTTAATTCATCATTGATTGAATCTTCAATAGCTTTACCTATTGTATTAGGATCACCAATTTCAAGTTCTTTATCATTTTCTTTACTAGAACTAGCCATTGCTAAAAAACCACCCTTACCATATTGGTAGGATAGTCTATATTTAATAGCTTCTCCACTAGTAACTACTTGGAAATTCTTCTCGTTTAAAAAATCACTGAAGTTCATATTACAATCTGAATTTAGCCTCTTTAAAAGCCTTTTTAATTTGCTTAGCCATATCAGATTGAATGCCTGGTCCTCTAAAGTTACCACCTATATCATATGATCTTGTTATTACAGAATCTATAAATGACTTAGCTTCATGATATACTTCCATTTCTAATTCGTCTCTTCTTTGATCTTCGTCATCAGAGATAGTTCCATCGGCATTAGCTTCTATAATAGATTGCTTTGTTGAAGAACCACATCCACAATTGCCTCCGCATTTGCATTCATCTGTAAAGTCTTCAAATAATTTTATCTTTTTCATATACTTCTATATTTGTTTTATTATTATAGTATATATCAATCTAAAAATAATTCTTTTAATTTCTCTCTTTCTATAACCTGCAATAACGTTTTGTCATAATCTTTGGCCTCTGCATAATTCTTTTCTAAATAATTAAGATATTGTTTTTCTTTTCTTAGTTTATTCATATATGCATTTTGAAATAAAGCATAATCCATAACAGATTGTTTCCAATTATCGTAATAAGCGTGATTAAGTTGTGTACCAACAGCTGTCGTGCTTCTGGCTCTAGCTTGTTTCATTCCAAACAAATTATTATTCTCTTTAAAAATACGACTAGAGAAGTGTCCTGTTTCTAAAATAGATTGCGCTAGTATAATTTCAGGGAATCTAACATTTAATCGTTTTAATTCTTTAACTAATGCTTCTTGACTAAACAAATCTGATTCTGCTTCTATTGTAAACATTTCCGATTCGTACGGAACTTGAGTTCCTGTACTAAATCCGCGTTGTTCGGCTTTAGATATTTGAATTTGGTATACTATCGAAAATATACCACAAATAATTAAAAATGGTGCAATTAATTTTTTAAGTTGAAATCTTTTAAAACTTAAACTTTTTGTACAATAAGTGTAAAACATAATTTTTGTTGATTATTATACTACTAATATACCACAAATAAATGACATAAAAAAATCCTGGCTTACTTTTTTTCAAAAAAAAAGAAGCACATGCTTCTTTTTTAAATTTGTTTAGAACAGAAACTCAAATGCCTGTTTAATGTCTTTTGCTTTGTCTGAATCAGGCTCCACGTCGAACTCTGTATATAACATCTGATAAATATCATCCCACATGTCATCGTCTGCCATGTCATTTAAAGCATTCTTATTTTTCTTGATATATTGTTTTATATCAGATTTGATACCTTCGTTGATAATAAAATTACTGTATGGTTTAATATGTTTCATATTGTATGTGTATTATTCTTCGCCTAATGCTAAAGTAATATTTTTATCTTTACCAGAAACTGCTTCATCTAGTTCTTTTTCTAAATTGGCTTTCATTTTATTAAGCTCTCTTAGTTTTTCTAATAGTTCAGCTTTTCTATCACCTTCTGATGTTTTCCATTCATCTACGGTTTTTTTCATATTAGCCACTGTTTCTCCGAATTCTTTAGATATTTTATTAATAGAACGCCCTTCGTTAACTATTGATTCTTCTAATTCGTCAATAAATTCTTGAACATCACCACCGTCATTTAATGAGTATGTAAATTCATCTTTAGCTTTATTAGAAATAATTACAGTATCGCCTTTGATTTCAGCCTTCATGTTTTTCATGCCTCGAAGTGCCTGTTGAATAAGTATTAAAGCATCATCTGAATTTTGGCCAAATCTTCTTTCATTCATTGATTCCATTAAACCAATAGCAATATCTCCAACAATTCTATCTGCTTGTCCTTTTTCAACGTATTTCTTGTTAATAATAACAATTTTATTTCCAGATACTGGGATAATATACATTGGCATCATACCAGTACTAAAATCATACTTATATAAACCTTTAAGCCTTTTACCAATATCCATAAATGATTTACCACCGTCTATTACTTCTCTTACATATTGTTCAATCGTATCTAAGTTAAGATCGTTTTTCTTTTCATTGATTGTTGCAATACCTAATGATTCTTTAAGACCGTGCCATGTTAACTTACTTTCATCATAACTTTCATCATAACGAACAATATCAGAGTATTCAATTTCATGCTCTTCTCCATCTTGATCTAGTGCAAAGATTGTTTTATCTCTCCACATGTCGTCGTTATGATCGTTGCCATTACCATACGCATAAATAACATATTCTTGGCCATTACCTAATTGAATCATACCGTCATCTGCTTTCATAGCTTTCATTAATGACTTTTTATTATATGTTTTTTCAGTAACTTCTTTTGCCCAACCAACTTTATTATTTTTAGCATATTGTGCATGCGCTAATGGCATAAAGTATTCATCGCGTTGTTTTTTATTTAACAAGCTCCAATAAGCATCAACTAATTCCCTACGTCCGTTGCTTGAATGACCACCGATTTCTGCATAATGTGCAAGAGCTTTTTCAAATTCTTTACTAGAACCTTCAGCAACTAATGATTCATTATATAAGTGAACATAGTTTTTGTTTTTCTCAGAATATACTGACTTGATTTTAAATTCTTTTTGTCCTTTTGTATAATATGCTTTAAAGAATAAATTTTCATCTAGTTCTCCAAAGAAATGATTTGAACTACCGATAAAGAATTCAGCATTTGGATATAACTCAAGAACCTCTTCTTTTGTAGTTGCATCTAAAACTGCTTCGTCAAATTCTTTTACGAATTTAGCTTCATATAATGTACCTTCAACTTCTTCTTTATTATTAAACCTTTTAATGTTTTTCTTACATTTCTTTAATAACGATATAACATGATCTATTGATTCTCCTTTACCTGAATCATTCCCAGCTTTAAGCCAATCATAATATGTTGTTAACGCTTGACTAGCAGCAAATAATTCATTTTCTATAACATCTTTAGACATTCTAGAGAATGCTTCATTAACTTTATCAGACTCTGATAAATTTTCAAATTGTAAATCTTGGTC
>CERI01109328.1_pt1 | contig 11598 bp, 12 predicted proteins | sample 350261 | NCBI WGS metagenome assembly CERI01 (sample SAMEA2620979, study PRJEB7988) | marine metagenome | isolation source: saline water (ENVO:00002010), including
GAAGGCGGACAGAATGGAGCCAGGGGGCGGACAGAACCTGGACGCTGGAGGGCCCCCCCGATCTCCCCACAATCTCGCCAGTGGCCGTTACACGTACACTAAGTTACAAAGTTATATACTTAGTAGTTACAAGTTACACCTTATAAGTTACGGCGTAACGGTTCAGAACCGCGCCGACCCCGCCGCCGAGTCGGCGGGTTCGAGACGCCGTTCGTTCGTTGAGAACAGCAGCACTCTGAGTTTACAAAACACAAAACTATGCACACGAAGCCCACTTGCGCGGTATCCAGCGCGGACTTGCTATCTGAGCTGCTGGAGGTCTAGCAGCACCGCCGGTCCATAGCACGCAGTGCTGCTCTCTCGCCACGAGGGTGGGAAGACGAGCGGCCTAACGTTGGGATCCCTTTCGTCGGACCACCTCACTACTTGGATGCGCCTGGCTTTCAGCGCACGCTTCAGCTCGTTTCGCTCCGGCGTCTGCCCCCCCTCGTCCACACAGGAGCTGCCGAAGATGCGCGAGCAGTCCGGGGAGAGGTGGAGTGCGTTTTCGACCAGTGTGAAGACCGCGCGGCTGTACTGGACCGACAGAGAAGGTTCGGCGTCGGTGGCCGAGTTGAGCAGCATCGCTCTGCACTCCGCGAAGAACCGCTCGCCCCTCTTGATCGCCTGGCGGCTCTCCGGGGATGCACACGAGCGGACAGCGTCGTTGGACACTCCGTAGAAGGACCCCAGTGGGCTTGCCTCCACCGCCCGGAAAAGCCGCTTGAAGGCGGCCTCGTCGCGCTGCGTCCTGAATGCGGTGTCTGTCTGCGACACCGCGTTGTGGACGGCGCCGAGTGCAGAAACCCCCTCCGAGAGCCAGCGCGGCGGCCTCTGCGCCAGCGTAAGCGCGAAGTCCGTGCCATTGGCATCCGGTGTCTTGGGCCGCCCCGCGAAGCGGATCCAGACGCGGGTAGGAGTCGCCGAAATGTTGGAGGCCATCAGCTTTGAGTAGTTCACCTCCTCGTCGTTGCGGCCGATGACCGAGTCCATCACCGTCTCCAGCCTTGGCCACTGCAGCAGCGCGTCGGCGACCTGTGCGCAGAGCGAGGCGACAAAGTCCGAGGCCCCGCCGTCTGCTTTGGAGAACGCGATTCCGGCCCGCGGCCGCGTCATGGGGTGGCGGTTGCTCTGGAGCACCACTCCTTCGTACTCAAAGGTGGCCAGAGCCTCCGCCATGGTGGCACCCTTTGTGATGATCAGCTCCCCCGCCAACAGGCTCCGCACGAACGTCGTGAGCATCGCTTTCGTCATAGAGGACCTCCAGAACATCACCCCTCTGTGGGTGCATGGGGCCTGGTGCGTGATCAGCTTTGCGAGTCTGCAGTCGGCCTCCTTAAGTAGACTCAGCCTGACCTCGACCAGCCTTTCGGGGTCGTCGAATGCGCTCAGCATCACGTACTCCTGGGAGTCGGCGCCACAGCTGCGCCGCCTGTCGGCGCAGCCATCCTGGTGGCCGGTGCGAGCCTTTCGCTTTGGCATCGTGTTCTTTTCCCGGTCCTCCCGTGGAGATGCACGTATATCCGCGCAAGTTAGCGACGCTACACCCCATGCGGCTTTCGGCTCTCGGCCTTCGGCTTTCGTCTGCTCCGCGCCGACCCTACACCGTCTCCAACGGGAGAATGTGCGCACGCGGCCGGCTGAAAAGCAAAGAACGCAAGCGCTGCCAGCAGGACACTGGACACCCCACAGAACGTCCCGCCCTGGCGCCCGCTCTCTTCTCGTATTCAACCGGGTCCTCCAGGCACAGAGTGAGCATTTCGGGGTCGACTTGCTCCGCTCCTTCTACGCAGCGCGGCGCGGAGAGCGCCGCCGGGTGGTCTTTTAGGTAGGCGTCGAGGTAGGACGGAAAGCTGCCACAGCTCTTGCTAAACTCCTTTGCCAGCAAGCTTTCCGCGATGGGCCCCACAACTGCGATTCTCACGCTGAACCTGATGCGTGCGGTGAGTGTACAGCCCCCTTCCACGCGCACAAGCCACTGCCGACACAAGATCTCGAACTTGCCATCGAGGCGGGGGTCGCGCGTCGTGATTCTGAAGCGACAGCACCTTTCCTCGTCGAAGCTCTCCGCGTACCACGACGACTCTATTACTGTTTGCAGGGCCAGCTCCGCGTCGACCAGCGACCTCGCCCAAGGAGGCAGCGGGTTGCTCTTGAGTCTGCAGTGGCTCGTCCGGCGCGTCAACGTACCGTGCTCCGAGGCCTCGTCCTGCTGGCTGTGCAGCCTGATCTCTCTGTCCTCCCGCGCAGCAATGTACCTGTCGAGCTCAAAGCTATTCCGCAGCCCCCACAGCGTTTCCGGGTCCACCGGGACAAACGACGTGCACACAACCTCTTTCATTTCTGCGCATCGGCCGTCCGCGCCGACCGTGTGCTAGCGGCGACGGTAGCGCCAAGTCGCGGCGGCGACCGCGCCGACCAGGAAACTGCACACTCGGCGCGCTGACTGCCGAAAGCACCCGCCGGTGGCACGGAACCGTGTCAGGATCGTGCAGAAACCGCGCCAGAACCACACCGAAGCCGCGCCGAAGCCGCGCCGAAGCCGCGCCGGAAGCAGCCTGCTTTTGCCTCCATGTCGACCAATGCCAATGGCCTTTCCACCGCGCCGGCCACCGCTTACGACAGCGCCGGTCCGAAGCCCAAGCCCGACCCGCCTCCTCTTGGCATCGAAAGGAATCGCAAGGAGGCGCTTGCGCCAAAGGAGTTCGCCCCCACGAACGATGCGACTGTAAAGATGTTTCTCGACTTCCTGGCGAACCCCAACGTCGACGCCCCCCCTGTCGGGTGGAGAGGTGCCCCCCCTATGCTCGAATCCGGCAACGTGTGCCTTCTGCCCCCGTTTCATACCAAGAACTGCCGCCCGGCCGTCCTGGCCACCGCTCCCGAGTGGAACTACCTGCTCGTTGCGCTCCGCGGCAAGCGGGCCCAGAAGGAATCGAAGCTCTTCGAGGTTGACACCGAGGCCATACATGCAATCGGCCACGCACTTCGGCGCGTGGGGCCGCGGTTCCCATGCAACCTCCACCCCCTGTTCAACTCGATCCTCTCCCGCGTTTCCAACATCGTGCGCTTTTCCGGCCGCCAGTCGATTGCCGCGGCGTGGGCTCTCATGAACAAGGGGGCGGTGCGCGTGCTCGTCGTTCCCGCAAACGACGCGACGATCGAGATCAGCCTCGACAAGCTCGCCCACCGGGATCTGGCGTCCGAGGTCACTCGCGAGAAGGCGGACGAGCACCTGTCGAGGTGGATGCACAACCTGGAAGCGCTGGTCCCACCGGAAGGCTGTCGGCTGGAGGGCATCCTTACGTCAATGAAGCTCGCCTGCGTCAAGCCCGCCGCGCCCAGCGTGGCCGCAGCACCCGCCCCTGCTCCCGCCCCTGCTCCCGCCCCTCCCTCGGACGACGAGGAAGAAGAAGAGGCGAAGCAGACCCGCCTCGTTCCCGATGCCAAGCCCAAGCCCAAGGCGAACGTCGAGAAAAGCCAGAGTGTCCGCAGCGGCGACGTCAAGAAGAATGGCGGGGCTCCCCGCAAATCGGGACAGTGCAAGTTCGTCTCGGACATGGCATCGGAGGCCAGGGGGGGCAAGAAGAAAGAGGAGAGCTCCGGGGAGGACTCCGGGGAGGACTCAGAGGAAGACGAGTCCGAGGGCGAGTCCGACGAAGAGGAGTCGACCGAGGATAAGTCCGAGCAGGAGCTCAGCGACAGCGACGAGGACAGCGGCGCAGACAGCGACGATGAAAGCGGCGACGACAGCGACGAGGACTGCGACGACGTCGGAAGCGCCACCCCCAGCAGCGACGAGAGCGGTCGCAATCGGAAGGCAGCGCTGCCCGCCGCGAGGAAGAAGCGCGTCATCGACGACGGCGACGACGACGCTTCCCCCAAGCCGAAGAAGCAGGTCATGAGGCAGCCGACGCTAGAATTCAGACCCGCGGACAAAGCTCCGGCCCGCGCCCCGGACCCCGCCCCGACCGCCGCCCTTGCGGCCGCGCTGGCATCCGCCCCAGCCGCAGCTCCCGCGCCTCCGCCCAGCCGTGGGGCTCTCAAGACCAGGGCGACAATCGCGCAGTGCGCCAAGACTACCCTGCTTTCTCTGAGGGAGTGCAGCGCCATCCCCATCACGCGAACGAAGGCGATCGAGGCGGAAGTCGACAGTCTGCTCTCCTCCTTCGAGTCTTACGCTACGCCGCAGTGGCGCGTCGACGACTCCTACAATCAAGTGCAGTCGCTGCTCTCGCTCATATCGCAGCTGACCAGCTTGCTCAACTCCACGATCACTCCCGAGATGAGGAACAAGGACGTCCAGGTCGCGCGGCGGCTTTCGGTCACCACTGCGTCCACGCTGGCCACCATGGAGCCGCGCGCGCGGGCGCTCTTCGAGGTCGTGCAGGGCGCGCTCCGCGCGGCGAGCGAGTTCCGCGACTCCTTCGCCGGCATCGCCGACGAGTTCGAGAAATCGGCGGCGATGATCACTGAGGACTGAGGCGCGCTATCTGCGGGAGACGAGCGGTGCGGCACGCGCACCGCGCCATGCGCTTCGTGGTTCCGGTGTCGAACCAGCTCGCGCTCTCCATCGCCGCGGCGCACGGCGCAGCCGATGCCGGGAGGCACCCCGCGCAGCTTCTGCTTTACGGGCTTGCTCTCCTGCCCTGGTCCGGACGCACGACGACGGCCGCGTTCGCCGCCGCCAGTGTGGTGCACTTTGCACAAGACGTGGGTGTTGGGGGTAGCCTGCTGCTACACGCCGCGGCCACGGGACTCGCGTTTCGCAGCATGGAGAAGGCGGTGCGGCTGATGCTTGCATACATGCTGGCTGTCCACATCCCGTGTCTGACTGTGGTGCTCGCGGCGAAGTCCCGATTCGCGTCCGTGGCATGCATGTTATATACGATAATGCTCTTCGCGCGCTGGGAGGTGCCGCGAGTTGAACGTGGATACTATTTCTTTGGACATCGACAACAGCTTTTAGTGGTGTGCCACGTGTTGATCTCTGTATTGTTTCCCATTTAATCTACTCCTCGTCTCCCGGCGGTGGATGGTCGGCGCCATGAACGCGGCCTCGTCTCCGCGGTGGCATCTACCGCCGCGTCCCTTGCGGAAACGCCGGTCGACGGAGGATTGAGGACACATTCTAAAACAACAGAGTCTCTGCATCCCCACACTCCACTCGGACCTTGCCATTGGAACACATAATCACGCGCGGGTGATTCCTGAGCTTGATTTCGCGCCGCAGCGAGGGGGCGCGTGGCTCGACGTCATACACCCGAATCGCGCACCGTGCGGGGTCGAACACCACGAACCCGGAGTCGTCAACGAAGTCGAGCACGTTGGGATCCAGTCCTTCGCACGGCATCGACCCACAGCTCTTCTGCACGTCCCCGGCTATGAGGCTGCCCCCTTCGGTCATCAGCGCCACCTTGCTTCCGCGTACCGCGAGCGCGGTGGCGCGCAGGCCGTGCTGGCGCCCAGCCCCGGCGTGAGAGTATATGTCCCGCCAGAAGTCGCGCCCCGCGCGCATCATCACGGTCGGGCTGCGGTCGTCGAAGGCGACGAGTCCGAATCCCGCTTCTGATCTCGTGGAAACGACGAGGAGTGGCCCGTCGCGCTTGTGCAGCCCCGCCACCTCTCCACAGGGAAGCTCGGGAACTGCGTGGTCCATTCCGCTAATCCAACTGCCACTGGATAAGCTTTACGTAGAGGTTGCAGCTAGGGGCAAATCTAGCGCAGATGGCGACCGTCGTCGACCTCGTAAGCAGCGGAGACACGTGGGGGGGCCTCCGAGACGGCTACCGCCGCTCGCAGCTCGGCCGGCCCACAGGCCCCCCGGGCCGCCCGCCCGCCTTTCGCGGCGAGCAAAACACGCCGGGTAGCGACGTCAAGGCTCCGCGCATCCTCTCCTCCGGTGCGCGCAACAACCAGGGCACCAACGTGACTATCCCGTACGCTCGTGCGCTTTACCCGCCTCGAACACACATGCACATGCACATGCGCATGCGCATGCGCATGCACATGCACACGCGCACACCTGGCAGGGAACGGGTCATGCAGAGTGTCCAGTCACCCGGTTACTCATCGCCGCGCTGCCCGCAGGCGTGACCGCGGCTCACGAGCTGCGCGACAAGGGCCGCCTCTCCCCCGGCGACGTGGCCTTCGTCCTCCGCGAGCGGTACAGCGCCATTTACGACGGCTCCAAGCTGGTGCCCAACCCGGCGATGAAGAACGCGATGCAGCAGCGTGCCAGCATCGCATGTCAGAGCCCACACGCCAACGTGCACAACATCGCGGGGCTTGACTGGGTGAACCGCATGCTGGGCCCCGACAACTTCCGCCTTGGCTCGACGGTGCTGGTGAACTCCAAGAACCCCGCCGACCATTGGCGCTCCCTCAGCTTCCTCCAGAAGTGGGTGCTCGACGGGGTGGTGATGTCCAACGACTCCCCGGGCTTCCTGATGGCCGCCTCGGAGGGCGCGCGCAACGACCAGCTCTTCAACATCGCCATCCAGGGGCCGACGCAGGTGAACAACGGCTACGAGGACACCAGCCGCGGGATGGGCATGCCGGGGCTGGGAATGTACACGGGCGAGCAGACCAGCACGGGATACGTGCAGGTGTCGGGCGGGCAGGAGCTCGTGAGGAGCCTGATCGGGGGGCCGTTCTACAGACAGTTTCCCCTGCAGATGTTCGACCGCAAGGTCCGCCCGCTGAGCGAGCTCTACATCGGCCTCGTCTGCACCAAGGTGGATGACTCCGGTTCGGAGCCGGCTCTGACCAAGTTGAAGGCTGACCACAAAGACATCATCGAGCGCATCGTAAGAGGCGACTACGGCGGCAAGAGGCTCAATCCCGGTGATGTTGACCACATCCACTACTTCCAGTACGTCCCCTTCACGGACCGCCAGATCTGGCAGATGGTGAGCGACTCAGAGGGGCGGTCCAGGGACGCCAACGGCGGTGCCATTGGCCTGAAGTGGAGCAATGTTGGACCCGCCCCGCCTGACGGCGGCGTCGACCTGGGCAGCGCGGCCCTGATAGCTGCCATCAAGGCGGGCAAGACCAGCTTCACACAAAAGGAGCTGGACGGCCTCGGGGTTGTGGGGCTGGTCCGCAGCCACTTCGTAAAGGTGGACGGCTCCCACTTTACGCCCTCCGTCGACCCCGCCGGCAACGAGACATCCGAGCCCGCCTGGCAGCGGCGCGGCGGGCTGAACCCAAACGGGAAGCGGACCCGAGACGGCGAGAGCCTTTTTAGCGGCATTTCCGAGGATGAGGTAAAGGGGCTGGTGGGCGCCTGGCGCGTCGGCAGGGTGCTCGACACCTCCGCCGCGCGCAAGGACAGTGGGGCCAACGCCCCGAGGGACGGCACGTTCTGCCTGAACGTGAACGTCGACATGTCCTTCCTGGACTGGCGCGCGCTGCGGAGGCGGCTGGGCAAGGGAGACATCGGATCGGACCACGCCGACGACTGGACGGCCATCGACCCCGACACGATGGCGTGGGACGAGACGCCCACCGGCGTTCAAGGAACGGTGATGCAGTGGCCGACCGAGTACGTCATCTACCCCGCCGAGCGCAAAGACGCAGACAGGGCGAAAGACGCGAACTACCCGGACAAGAACATTCCGTACAACCCGGACTACAATGTGGACAAGCTTCCGGAACACGCAATGCGGAAGAAGCTTCCGAACACGAGCCTGCGCCATATACTCGGGAGCAAGGGTGGGCCTCCGCAAGGTTCCACCGACCCGGGCCCCAACGGCTTGCAGCAAGGGAAGCTCGAAGACCAACGCGCGAAGTACCTCTACTGGGTCAACAAAGAGAAGCGCAGCGGCAATCAGACAGAAACTGCTCGACGCGCAATGGGTCTGCCATTCAACCCGATGGCTCCCACCTCCGACAAGGACCAACAACCCGACCAGTCAAAGCCCGCGATCTCCGCGGCTCCCCAGCCCGCGGCGCAGGCCGCGGTGCCGCCCGCCGCCAAGCCCAGCGCCAAGCCGGCGGCCATCGCCGTGTCGGGTGGCAAGGCCCCGGCCCCGGCTCCCGCCCCGGCTCCCGCTCCCGCTCCGGCCCCCGCCCCCGCTCCCGCCGCCGCCCCCAAGAAGCAGCGGCTGGGCACGCTCGGCGACGACGTGCTCAGCTCGATCTTCGGAACCTCGGCCTCCTCGGCTGCCGCCCCGGCCCCCGCCCCGGCGGAGCAGGGCTCCCCCGCGCGGCCGGAGAAGTCGTTTCCCCGCCGCAGCCGCGACCGTTAGAGTCGCTATCCCCCCGCGCTCGCGAGCGCGCGAAACACAGTGAACCATGACGGACTCAGAGTTCACAGAAGCGTACAGGGCACTTGTAAAAGATGTTGCCACGTCTATTGACATGAAAAATGCCCTCTCTGGTCGTTCGGAGGTCGTGACTCACAAAAGTAGCAAAAAGCGGGACCGCGACCCCGACGCGGAGCAGCCCCTTCCATGCCTCGACGTCGCCGCCCGCGTCCTCAAGGCCTGCAGGGAAGCGCGCGCCCGCAAGCTCGCGGCCACCACCCCCGAGGACATCTCGGACGCCGCGCTCTCCATTGCCGCGCGCTTCACCGACAAGTTTTCCCTCAAGAGCTACGAGCACTTTCTCCACTACGTACCTCGACTGGTGAACGTGGTCACGGTGCGCCCACTCCGCCCGCTTCTTCTGGACCGTCCCTCACCCCCGTCTCGCGCGCAGCTCGCCGAGACTATCCCCAGACCCGGCTCCGGCATCACACTTCCCCTCGACCTCCACCACATCGCCGCGCGCTGCAAGAACTCCTTCTACGCCCCCAAGAAGTTCTCCGCCGTCCAGCTTGCCTACGCGGAGCCCCGCTGCCGCGTGCTCATCTTTCGTGCGCGCTCACACTCTCGAACTCCGCGCGGCCGCGCGGCCGCGCGCTGACTCGCTGCTTGCTCGGACGCAGATACTGGCAGAATGGTGGGCACAGGCGCGCTTGCCTTCTCCACCACAGAGCCGTGCCTGTGCTGACTCGCGGCTCCGCGCAGGAACAAACGGCCCGATGGCCGCTCGGCTCGCACTAATGCGCGCGCAGCGGCAGCTGTGCCAAGACGCGAACATCCACGTCGACCTCCGCAACTTCGCGGTAATCAATTCCGTGGGGGCGGTCAGCCTCCGCGCCACTCTGAACTGCGAGGACTTTGCCTCCGCGCACACGTCCACTGCCTTCTACGACGCCAAGTCCTTCGTGGGAATGGCGTGGAGGCCGACGGGAGAGCGGATCGGCTGCGGTGCCCAGTCCTCTGCCACACCCGCCCCCCCCTCCTCCCCTCGCCACGCGCTCACGTGAGCCTTTGTGTGTCGCAGAGATCTACTCTACGGGACGAGCCAAGTAAGCGTTTGCGTGGACCCCATTTGCGCATGCATCTGAGACGCGTTTTGCATTCGCAGTTTACCCGGCACCATCGTGGAGAGGCAGCTTCAGGATGCGTTTTCGCGCATGCTTCCGGAACTACGTACGTGCGCCCTGCTCGCATGTCTGCGTAGATGTGTCTGTCGCGTGTCGAGTATGCGTTCCTGTACGCAGTGCGCTTCTCCTCCTCCGCGCGGCTGCTTTCGCTCATCCCAGAGGACCTGCAAAAGGTGCACCGTTCGGAGTGCACCTTTCCGGCCAGCAAGGCGACCGGCAAGGCGACCGGCAAGGCGCCCGTGCAGAGAAGCTCTCTCTGGGACGGATGGGCGGACGCGTTGCCCTCTGTGGCGGCGGCCGTGGCCGGCGACGAGGACGGCGACGAGCTCGACCTAAGCGTTATGGGTCTGTGAGGCCATCAGTCTCACAGGTGCACGGTGTGTGAATCGACGTCCGCCGCGCGGTCGGCGCCGGTGGCGCGCGAGACTTTTGATACCCGCGCAAAAACAATCTGCTTCTCACGAGCGTTACTGGCACCCATGCGTGGGTTTAGCGCATACAGCGAGTTTTGCTTAGATCGTGTACATGCGGCCGTGGAACACACACGCCAAGGGCCTGATAAACCTTCTTCGCTATTACTATAGTAATGGACCACAGCACTCAGCCTCTTCGAGTTGATGCTGTATACGCGATTCCATGGGAATTTCATATCATATAACAGTCAAATCACAACTTGTAGACCAACAAAGGTGGGACGATTTCCTCGACGATGTATGCATAGCGTTTAAGAACGAGCCCTTTTTCACCACGAATCTCATTGAAAAGCGCAAGTGCTCTGATATTCAGCATGCCGTGTACGGGTGTTTTGAGAAGATGGCAACTGGCCATTGCGAGCCCGAGATCTGCAAACGAATTGCGAGGATGTCGGCAACACTTTCGCCAGAATTCACAGATGACAAAGCGGAGCTCCTTTGGATGGATGAACGGTTGAACTTCTCACCGGGTGGGATTGTGGGGTCCAACTGGAGATCCTTGACCCGCATCTTCCGCCCAAAAAAACCGTTTGGACTTGCGACGACATCGGACCAGGTTCGATCAGACCTGGAAGAATTGGAAAAGTCATATGCGTGCGTTGCTGCTGCGATTGGGAGAGGCGACTATGTCCGAGATGTCTGTCGCAATACTGTAAATGGCGCAAGTGTTTCGCATGTGCATCATGGGGGCACGGGTGGGTGGTACATGAAATGCGTGCCATCATACAGACTGGTCGAACAGCGCGCCATTGCCAAGTGTGTAGAGGAGCTCGAGAAAGAACTCGGCGTTGATCCCGTCGCACGGGCGTGGGATCTTACTGGACACGAAGGTGGGTTGAGCGGGAAGTTCAGATTTTCCAAAGTTATGACCGATCCGCCAATTGCATGCGAGCTGTCACTCGGAGAGCAAATCCAACTTCCTCTGTTTGCGCGACACTTTGTGGGGGTGAACAGCAAAGACGGCAGGGGTGTCAGGTGTGGTGCCGCTCGTGCACTTTCCACCATTTTCCGACTGCTCCAAAAGTACTTTTCAGATGATGTCAGTTTTCGAAACGACTGCTCCGACGAATACGACTTCACATGCAGGACACGAGCTGACACAGAAACGAGTCGCCTAGACGATTATGCAATCGCACTACACAAAATGCGAGTCAGTGGACAGAACAAGTCGCTTGATGCATGCATCCACGACTTGAGTCTGTATTAACATTTTCAGCAACCAAGGCGCTCCTCTTCCAGCTCTCTCGCCGCAAAGTCGTGGCGGTCCTTCAATGCCTGCATTTTCTCTGCCAGCTCATCCATATTCTCTTGAATCGCCTTCTTCTCCGCGTTGAGTTTGAGAATTCGATGCGCCTTTTCCTTGAGTATCGCAACGCTCTCTTCAAACACGGTGGCCTCATCGCCGGTGCGGTAGTCCTTGTACAGGGCTGGAATTTTCTGCACGGGAAACTTTTTTGTGCCGATCAAAAGCATTCCATCGTCCACGCAAACGCGGTCACATTGACTTCCTCGGAGTTGGTGGTTGGTGCCATTGCAATGTCCCCAGCTGCGCAGGCTCAGGCGTGAACACGCCCAGCAATAGTATACTGGTATGCATTTGCGACCGCTCATCTGCGCGCGACGGGGCGCGGCGCGCTTCGTGACCAGGTC
>CERI01021495.1_pt1 | contig 11584 bp, 11 predicted proteins | sample 350261 | NCBI WGS metagenome assembly CERI01 (sample SAMEA2620979, study PRJEB7988) | marine metagenome | isolation source: saline water (ENVO:00002010), including
GGAGCTGGAGCTGGAGCTGGAGCTGGAGCTGGAGCTGGAGCTGGATTTACAACATCTTTTCCAACATTCATAGAGACTGGTTCCACCGAAATCGTATCCATTATGACCTGTGCTTTAGAAGCTTGTTGTTCATTCTGTAATTCCATCTGTCTTAATGCGATCTTCTGTTCCGAGGTTACTTTCGAAACCATGAAAACGACCAAAAGAATAATCAAAAATATAACACCACCCAACAACTTAACGATCGTGGCACTATTTGAAGAACCAATTTTCATATTCAATGGAACTAACTTGTATCCAGGGGGAATACTGAACTGCTCCATCCTTAAGATTAAAAAATATTTTTTTTCCAAGTATACTGTAAAGTATAATGGGTGTCTTCAAAGATTGTGGCTGTGGTTGTGGTGGGAGGAAGCAGGAGCAGAAGCTCATCACATCCATCATTTCTGGTTTAACGTTTTTCGTGATAGCGAACCCTGAGACATTCCGTCTCATGCGTTCCGTTCTTGGGTCTCGTATCGCGACACCCACTGGGTGTCCGTCCACTATGGGTCTTCTGCTACACACTGTCGTCTTCATCCTCGTCGTGTGGGGTATGATGAACATCAGGAAGGACACAGGGTGTGGCTGTGGTGGTGGTGAGAAGAAGGGTGGTTGTGGCTGTGGAGGTAAGAAGGGTAAGAAACAGGTGAAGACGCAACCCGAGATGGTTGATGCTCCAAACCCTGAACCCGATTTCCATGAGAAGGAGGTTGAGCTACAGGGAAGTGGTGTGGTTCTTGGTTCCATGGATATTTCTCCCGAAGGAACATTGTTCCATTAAGTTTGAAATTTTAAATAATTCTACAGTCAGTCAGGACCACTGAATGTAAAATTTTACGATTAGAATTCTTCATCGAAACCGATTTCATCAGTGTCGTCGTCTAGTTTACCATAGTCACCCACCCTTTTCTCGAAAAAGTTCGTTTTCCCGTCCAGGCTAATATTTTCCATGAAATCAAAAGGATTTTTAGAACCCCATATGGGGGGCTGACCGATCTGCTTTAGGAGTCGGTCAGATACATACTCGATATACTCTGACATCTTTTCAGAATTCATACCTATGAGGTTACAGGGGAGGGCGTCTATGATGAACGACTTCTCGATTTCCACAGCTTCTTTGACGATGCTGTGGATTGTATCTGAAGAGGGTTTCGTGCGGAGATGCTTAAAAAGTTCAACAGCAAATTCTTGATGAAGACCTTCATCCCTAGATATCAGTTCATTACTGAAGCAAAGACCGGGCATGAGACCCCTCTTTTTTAGCCAGTAAATAGCGCAGAAACTCCCAGAGAAGAAGATTCCCTCAACACAGGCAAACGCGAAGAGGCGTTCCGCGAACGTTTTACTCTTTTTATCAAACCATTTGAGTGCCCATTCAGCTTTCCGTTTTATACAGGGGACTGTTTGGATAGCCTCGAATAGATGTTTCTTTTCGGACGCATTCTTGATATACTTGTCTATGAGCTTGGAGTATGTTTCACCATGAACCATTTCGTTATGTGACTGATAGGCATAGAAGGATCTAGCTTCTGAGATTTGAACTTCGTCTGCAAAGTTGTTGTTGATGTTTTCAAAAACTATACCGTCAGACCCAGCAAAAAAAGCCAAGATGTATTTGATAAATTTCTGTTCGTTGTCATTGAGGGTTTTCCAGTCGTCGATATCTTTGGACAGGTCAACTTCCTCTGCGGTCCAATTGGACATCTGCGCCTTCTTGTAAAGATCCCATAGGTCTGGATACTTCAGAGGAAACACTGTAAATCTGTTCAAGGTTTCTTCAAGAATAGGTTCATATTCATCTTCAATGTAGTCCTGAAATTCAAAATAGGTCCCCACATGACGTCCATTAATAAATATCTGAGGATAGGCTGAGACGGCTTTACCACATATCTCTTTTAGATCATCTTTGTCAATTATGATTTTCTCGTGCTCCAAATTTTCTGATTCGCACAACTTGACTGCATGATCACAGTACTCACAACCTTCCTTGGAATAAATAATAACTTTCATCTGTGATATTATCAATGATAAAAATTTGTCAGAAAACTCTAAGCATGATTGTGCCAAAAGAAATAAATGAAAATGACATTGTAAAATTGTTAGTAAATGAAGAAGGAATTGAGGAGGAAATGTATGGTGTTGTCGCAATGAACACCGGCCTGACACTTGGCATGTATTACCTGAACCCAACCGAAATGTTCTACAAGTCTGCGTGTGTCTACAAATTAGATGATGGTGACATGTCTCCGGCACCTTATGAGAGTGTCATGGAGCACTACCCGTCTGGGACGACATTCGCGGACCTAGAGATGAAACCCCTAGGAACTGATATGTTTGTCTATTATTCTGAGATAGATGTCGAAGACACAGATAGTGATCTCTACGACGAAGGTGGTGATTCTGGGTCCGACTTGGGTGGATTTGTAGTCTCTGACACAGAGATTGAAGGTGTGCCTATAGATCTTCCCCCTGATCATCAGCAAATCGACAAAGAATGGAATGAGTGGGAACCAACAACATCAGGAGGTCGCAGTTTCAAGGAAACCATTGAGGCGATTGAAACACGCGTTAGACACCTAAGTTAAATTTCACACGTACAGAAAACAATACAATGCTAGCAACTATATGGTCTGAAATAGACGCCCTATTACCCAAAATACATGAAGAAAAGATAGTAAATACAAACATTTGTAAAGAGTGTTCAGGTGTAAAGGTTTTCAGCCCGGAAGGTTTGCCGGTCTGTTCAGAATGTGGATTAGTCGATGACAATTTTATAGACGACACAGCAGAATGGACGAGTGGAATTACTGATGATGGTAAAGTTAACGATCCCTCGAGGTGTGGAAACCCGACAGCAAACCCTGAACTCTTTTCACACAACTGGGGGAAGGGGACAATTATATCTACGAAGGGTTTCTCTTCTTACGAGAATAAGAGAATGGCTAAAATCAACTTTCATATGTCTATGAATCACAAGGATCGGTCACTGTATCACGCGTATAGAGATATCGATGAGGCGTGTCACACTCTACCAGATTGTGTTCTAAAAGATGCTAAGATTATGTATAAAAAATTCAACGAGGAAAAACTGACTAGAGGTGCCGTTCGTCTCGGGATAAAAGCCAACTGCGTTTTATACGCGTGTAGACTCGCAAAGCACCCAAGAACTACAAAAGAAATTGCCGAGATGTTCGGAATTCAATCAAAAGATATCAGTCGAACAACCCAGATTTTCAAAGACAATATTATGGGTGAGACGAAGAAGAATTATGTCACAAAGGCTTTTGATGTCATTCAACGTCTCCTGAATTCGTTTGAAATAACAAAGGAAGAACGCCTTCAGTGCATCAAGCTATGCAACCAAACAGAAGATTGTGTAGATTTGATGAGTAAAACACCAAACAGTGTGGCTTCTTCTATAATTTACATGGTCATCGGGGCCAGGGTCACAAAAAATGAGATTTGTGAGAAGTGCTCGGTGTCCGTTCCCACACTAAATAAGATTGAGAATATCTTGAAAAAACACTTAGAGTCTAAAGGACATAGATAGAATATGACTAAAGTTTTTCTTTCAACCCCCTGTTATGGTGGTCTCTGTTTAGAAAAATATATGTCGAGTGTAATAAAACTCCAACTTTTGTTGATCAAAGAAAAAATTGAATTAATGATTGATACTACTGAAAATGAATCACTAGTTCATCGAGCTCGTAATGTTTCCGTCGGGCGTTTCATGCAGAAGACGGATTGTGATTACCTAATGTTTATAGACGCGGATATAGAATTTGATCCCCACGCCGTTGTCCGTCTCATCAAATCTGGACACGAACTGTCTGTCGCATGCTACCCCAAGAAGGTGGTAATGTGGGAACAGGCTGCTAGCGCTGTTCGTAACGATGATGAACGTGACATGTCGATGCTTTCTTCCAGTCTCGTCGTCAATATAGGTGCGACCCGACGAACGATAGAGGATGGTTTCGTTGAGATTTTAGATGGTCCAACTGGGTTCATGCTCATCGGTCGACCAGTTTTCAAGAAACTTGAAGAAAAGTTTCCAGAGTTGTGGTGTAAAAATGATCACCAGAACCGTGACTTTGATGATTACCACGCGGCTTTTGATTGTATGATTGATCCAGAATCTAAACGATATTTGTCAGAAGATTACGCCTTCTGTCGGAGGTGGCAACAAGCGGGTGGTAAAATTTTCGCAGACGTGAATACCACACTGGGTCATGTAGGTAATCTACCTTTCAGTGGGTGCATGGATGAAAGGCTTAAGGCTTAAAAACGATACTATCGTATGAAGTTTGTGACGATAGTGGTCACGAGATCGAAGTCATGTCATGTGAAAACGTTACACTCTATATTGAGACTAAACATAAAGTGTCTTCAGAATTCAGTGAATCATCAAATCGTCTACGTGAATGATGACACCCTCGAAAAAATTGAAACCATCGAACAGTGTATGAAAAAGTATGACCGAATCCTTTTCATCGATTTTGGTATAGGGGTTGACGACCTTTCACTCAATAAGAGTTTAGAGGTGAATGAAAATGCAGGGCTGGTTGTATTCCCGGGTGTCAAGGAGGGGATTAATTGGGACATGTTCAAAGAAAAAGTGAAGTCGGAATCAAAAGAACCCACAACACAAATGGGTCTCGAGTTTGATACTGTTCTGGGAAAGAAGACTTCACCACAGTTTTACAATGTCGTGTCTACGAGTGCCAAAGTTTGGGTAATGATACCAAAAACTGTAATCAAACATATCAAAAATAAAAAGAAGGGCACGTGGAGGCTATACCCCAACATGTTTGAAAACCTGATCGAAAATGGTGTCAAAATTTATGCATTTTCAGCATCTAAGTTGATCCAGACATATACACATGAGTGTATATCAAACATCCTGAACGCGGCGAGTGTAAAACTGAATTAAAGGTTTTGTTTGTTTTTTAAACATGTCTATAGAGGTGGATTCCCCACTTTATAAATATGTCGTATCATACATACATAAAGTATGGGGTAGTAAGGACTACTTCCCAGGACCTCAACCAATCTCCATTGAACGTAAACATTTTCCCATTTTGAAGGGTGGTGAATACGTCGTATGTGAGAAGACCGATGGGGAGAGGCACATGCTCGTAGCCCTCATGTATGAGGGAAAGAAAAAGTGTCTTCTTGTGAATAGATCTTTCAGGATGTTTGAAGTTCCTATCAACTTGAAGAAGTCTGCCTATGAAGGAACAATCCTTGATGGTGAACTCTATGAAAATGTCCTCATGGTATACGATGCCGTAATTGTCTCGGGGGAGATGGTATGGAACTTGAATTTACACAAACGTATGGACGCTTGCAAAGCCATGCTGAAGTCCATGATATGCATGAAGTCTGACAAATACAGACTTAAGTGTAAGCAGTTTCACTCGATGAAAGATTTTAGAATATTCATGGATGAATATCTCCCCACAGTTAAGCAGGATATCGATGGTCTCGTATTTACACCGGTCAATGATCCTATACGAATCGGGACCCACGAGACTATGTTTAAATGGAAACCCCGTGAAAAGAATACAGTGGACTTTCTCGTAAAGTGGGAACCTTCACGAGAAACACCTGGATTTAAAGAGGGACGACCCACGTGGAGATTGTATGTTCAAGAAAAGGGGAAATTGTTTTTTGAGTCTGAGATTCCACACGACCGGGTGCGAGACAAACCCTGGATGGAGGATGGTGCGATAATTGAATGCACATACGTAACGTGGGAAGAACCCATGTGGTGGAGACCACTGAAACGGAGAACTGACAAGAATTACCCCAACAACAGACGAACGTTTTACAGAACTATTGTCAACATCAAGGAGAACATTGAGATGAAGGAGTTTTTAGATTGTAAACCATGAGGTAAAAACCACCCTCTTCAGGTAGATTGTGTTCTTTCATGTGTTCATCGTCAATCAAAAACCATTTGTTCCTCCTTTTCACAAAGCTGACGTAGTGACCGTCACTTTGATTTCCTACGTGAAGAGCTGTAGAAATTAAATTGTATTCCTTGTTATCTATTATTAGTTTTTCCAAAACCTGGACGTGACACTTTTTGTCAAATGAAATGACAAGAACTCGTGGAAGTTGAGAGAATACCATGCGTGTAGTAGCCAGGTTATGTCTTTTCCCGTCGTCATCTATGTAATTGTCTATGACATTCCAATCAGTGCTCTTTGATAGAGTTTCACCCATATCCTTACCAGTAGAAGTGACCAAATGGATACAGAAGTCTTCTTCATTTGTTGATTTTCCCATGGGCCAAATAGTCTCCTGAACCTTCTTTCCGTAAAACCATTTTTTGATTTCCGGTGTAGTTTTTTCCAAAATGTCGATGATACATAAGAGGGCCTCCTGGACATCGTGTTGCTCATTTTTCTTGAATCTCGGGAACTGTTCCTGAAACAAAGTGAGCAATACAGACACGTCGACATTACTCTGGCCCTTTGTCCAATACTCTTTCGTCAAGTCGGAATACGCCCTAGAAAACTTACATTCACCCTGATATGGATGTCTGATGTAATGATTCGACAAGACTGGGATATAAAGTATGCATTGAAGAGCGGTGTTGAAATAACATGTATTTCCTTGATTTTCTATACCCTTCATTAAATTTTATGAACATTAAACACTTAAGGGAAAGACGCAATATCATAAATGACAAGAACAATCAACATGGATATTCAGAAGATCGTAGACAAGACCATCCCCCTTTTTGAGACTCACAAGAACGAAGGAGACATTGAAGTCGAAATTCGTCTTGGACGTCACAATGGATCCCTTTTCGACACGAACGTTGGAAAAGATGTCTGGAAAAAGGTTCTCAAAGCTTTGAAGAAATACGATGGGTGGGAGGAAAAGAAGTCAAAGACAGTTGAAGTTTTTTACAATGACTCGAACAGTGTCAGAATCACTAGTGATGAAGATTCTGGAGAACAGGAAATGATTCAAAAGATCAAGGTTCACAAAGAAGACTTTGTTGACAGTGACCAACCGTTGGATGTTAGGTTTTGTATTGCCAGGGAAATTCCGACATCTGGTGAATATGAGATGGACAGGAAGAGAACCAAGACGAGACATTCTTTTATCCGCAAGAATCTGAGTATCGACATGACAATCTCTTCAGGTGACAATGCAGACATGGACTCAGAAGAGGAAGCCTCTTACCAGATTGAACTTGAGATCATCAATCCCAAGGAGGTTGATTCAATTTACAAATTTTTCAACATCCTCAACAAAATCAATGATGTTTCAAAACTTGTATAAAATCTCTGCATACTATAGATATGGCCCAGATCCTGTTGATGCTGGGTTCGGTGATGGCGGCTGCTATCGCTGGTAACAGGTCGGTTACTTTGGAACCCGAACCCGAACCCGAACCTGTAGAAACTACCGAAAGAAACAGGGTTGGAAACTCACAGTTCTGGAGAAAACAAATGGACAACGTGAAAGCTGAACCCATACAGGCTGCACCACCTTTATCAAACAGGAAACCCCCACCCCCACCCATGGGGGTGCCCCCTCCTCCGGCTCCTTCTCCTGCTCCAGCTCCAGCTCCGGCTCCGGCTCCAGCTCCGGCTCCAGCTCCAGCTCTGGCTCCAGCTCCAGCTCTGGCTCCAGCTCCAGCTCCTACTCCCGTTGATTGTTCCGGTGAGTGGCGTGATTGGTCTACGTGTAGCACAACTCGATATACGAATAATGGATTTAAGAGAATTCCTGTAGGTTGTGGTCAAAATGGCACTCAGTTTCGCACGTGGAATAGGCAGGTGGAACCAGAAAATGGTGGACGAGCTTGTCCATCCATGGAGACCCGACCCTGTAAGGGGACAGGGGCAGACTGCCCGGCTCCAGCTCCAGAGCCCATCGATTGTTCTGGTGAGTGGTCCGAATGGTCTGAATGCACCGAAGATTGTGGTAGTGGCAATCAGTATCGCAGCTGGACTACTCGGGTGCAACCAAAGAATGGTGGAAAGGTTTGCCCAGACCCCATAGAAAACCGACCCTGTGAGGGACAAAAGTGTCCCATCGATTGTTCCGGTGAGTGGTCCGAGTGGTCTGGATGCACCAAAGATTGTGGTGGTGGCACCCAGTTTCGCACGTGGACTACCCTAGTGGAACCAATGAATGGTGGGAAATGCCCGCAAGAGAACATACACGTAGAAAACCAACCATGTAACATCGATGTATGTTCCAGGGAACCCAAAACTTTGAATGGATATTCGGATGATGGAGAGGCAGGTTTTGGTATCAAGTGTGGTGGAACGCATAGGGGAGGCACAAAAGCTATCAACGATGGTGAAGAAGGATATACGGTTACTTCTTTTGACGACCCGTATTACCATAAGTATCAGCGACGTGCTGCGTTCATGTGCAATCAAGATGATGGATGTGACTATGTGTCTGTTTCGAAAGATGGGAATTATCATAAGTATTCAGCAGGTGAGTGTGATCCTAAATACAGAAAAACTGATGATAATACCGTGACATGGAAAAAGGTTGACAACACAGTCGCAAAGAGAGATGTTGCTCTAAAAAATTTTACATCTGCTACACATAAGATTGACGGATACACGTCACTCATTAACCCCGAAAGGAAACCCCCATCCTGGAGAGGATGGAGAGCATTGAATGATTCTGACACAGATTATCGATGTGAAACTACAGAATACCCCAAATTTGGACCACAATATGGGCGGGCCGTGTCAGACCGTGGGGAGGGGGTTGATCTCAATTCAGATGAATATAAAAAGTATGTTCAAGCAAATATCGAGTTTTGTGAAAAAGAACACGATTGTAATTTCCTAGAAGTAGATAAATATGGCCGTGGGAAAATGTTTTCTAAGTGTGAAGGTCGTAAGATTCCATCCACTGGGACAAGGGTTTGGTCGAACTATCGAAAATTATATAAAAGAGATGATGATCAAAATGGTAAACCGGAAAGACCACAACCCCCTCCCGAAATTGGAGAAGGTGTAGGGACAAACTCGGAGAAACATCAAGTATCTTTTATGGGGTATGATCCTGTATGGGTAGGTAACACATGTCAGGGCACAGCATTAGAGACTTCGTATCTGCGTGAAGAAGGAGAAGATAAGGTAGACAAGGCCGATTTCTTTTCACATAAATATCAAAAATTATTAAAAAGAGCTATCCAAAAATGTAATGAAGATAAATATTGTAAGAGAATTGAATTAAATCACGAATACTCCATAGGTAAAACGTTTAGTGAATGTCGTGACAAAGGTGACAATTCTACGTATGTAAAAGTTTGGGAAAAGGCGGACTGGGTAGATCCTGATCTACAGGGTCCTGTTTTTGGATACTCACAGTATGGAAAGTCTCACCAAACCTGTGCTAGCACTAAACCGTACCCCGAACAAAGTGGATGGATCAAAGATGGAAGTGTGGGTGATGGTAATAATGCACTGTCTACAGTTAAAGCAGATGGGACATTTAATGAAAATTATAAGAAATATCTAGAGAAGGGTGTAAGAATATGCAACGACGATCCTAACTGTAAGTATCTAACCATGTTCGGAGATGGTTATTATAGAACTTTTTCAGGTGAGGTGTGTGAAGATAAGTCTTTGGAAAACTATGCAAATGTGGTGAAAACATGGAAAAAGGTGAGTGTGGACGAAGAAGATGGAGGAATCGGTGTCACACCTTCACCTCCACCACCTCCACCACCTCCACCACCGGTTGTAAAACATGGCTACACACAGTTTGGACCCGAAAATCGTTTCTGTAAATGGTGGGAGGGCAATTTAATTACTACAATGGGGTTTACTAACCCTGAAGAAACCTTTAACAAATCAGTGAATGATGATAGTCTACTCAAGGAATCAGCACAAAAATGTAATGACAACCCGGAATGTAATTTTGTTAGTGTTATGGAGCAAGGAGACGGAGGAAAGGTGTATACTTTATTCAAAGATTGCCCGAATCATCTTAGTTTCGATCGAACAACAAATGGTGTATGGAGAAAGGACGACCCTAACGTGGCTGGAACTACGCCTCCACCAGATCCACCTCAACCAGATCCATTTAAGTGTGGTGGAAACCCTAATACACAAATTCACCATTTAAAACAGATGGATGGTAATTGTGATTGCTCATTGACTTTCGATGACGAAGGTCTTACCGATGAAGGAGTCGCAGAAGGAACTTGTCAACCTAAACAACTGGCGGCAATTTTGAATGATGAGAGTATATCCCGATATGCTAAATTATATCCCAAATATATGGAAAACGGAGCTACTGAAACAAAGTGGACCTTTAATTCTTCAATTAATGATTGGGAGGAGTCATTGTTACATGATTACACGAAAATACCGGGTGCAAGTAACCTGATGGACAAAAGTGCTTATAAGTTCACACACCGCCAACCCTTTAATAAACAATCCCGCCCTTATATCATCGACGAGAAGAAATCTGGTTGGACAAGAAAAGTTTATGATAATTTTTCTTTTACTGAGTGTGCGAATAAAAATGATAGAACAGGGGGGATTGGGTTCACATGGGCATGGGATGGTGAACCGTTTTTATATGATTTACGATTGTTTGATGATGATCCTTTTGATCCAGATGATGGATCACACTTCAGAGAGACACGAGATTCTGGAAAATGTATCGTATACGGTGATAATACAGGTGAAGCAACTGATAAAAAGTGTGTAAATGATCACAATCTTCATTCTGATTGCTATACTGTAGATAAAAGCAAATATGGGGCTACGTATTGGAAAATGGAGCAAAATCATGCTAAAGGGAAATATCCAACCGATCTAGAATGGACGGGGACAGAATGGGTGACGGTTAAACGTAAACAGGATTTGGCACATAGAGAATGGAAAAAGCCAAAGTATTGGAAAGGTCGGAATGCAAATTATAGGGACAGCACGGAAGCGTAGAGACGAAAAAAAAATCTATACATACTTTAATGAGCAACCCCGGTAAAAGTGGGGGGTCGACTTTAACACTTGTATTGCTCATGATATCATGTGTCATGTGTATGTCTATCAGTATATCTTCCGTAGGTAGCGTGCTGGTATCAACCGCGGAACCACCACCCGATTCATTGTCAATGGAATCACAACTTGGGTATTCAATAGAAGAACCAGAACCGGTTGAAGAACCAGAACCGGTTGAAGAACCAGAACCATTTTCCGTCGAATTGATGAATGAAGAGGATAGCACGTTTAACGTTGAGCCAGAAGAAGAAGTTGAGCAGAGCACATTTAAATTATTACGTAATAAAGATTATGGTGGGATGAATTTGTATCATTACAGTCCCAATTCTAGTATTCCATTTACCGAAAAAAGATGCTTCCATGAATGTTCAGTGGATCCGACATGTAAGGCGGTCGTGTTTAATCGTCTAATGGATCGATGTTGGGGGAAAGTGATGGAAGATTTCGAGCTCCCTTTACACAGGGATTCTACTGGAATGTTAGCGTATGTGAAAAAAGATATCTACGAAGACGCCATAGAAAAATATGGGTAGATA
>CERI01027674.1_pt1 | contig 11574 bp, 7 predicted proteins | sample 350261 | NCBI WGS metagenome assembly CERI01 (sample SAMEA2620979, study PRJEB7988) | marine metagenome | isolation source: saline water (ENVO:00002010), including
GAATAATAACATGAATAATAACATGAATAATAACATGAATAATAATAAATTCGGAAATAAAATTGGAAATTCGCTTAATTTAAATAGATATATTAATAAAAAAATACATACTTTAAAGGTTAAAAAACTTAAACCGACAAAAAAACATAAACCCCCTAAAAAATCAAAAACAACAAAAAAGGCACCAGTAAAAAAGAGAAATCAGAGAATTACTGGAAAAAAACGCAAACAACCAAGCCAAAAAAAAAATAATAACTCCAAAAAGCAAAAAAGATCATAAGTTATCAGTCAAAGTAAAATAAAAAATTGATTTAGCAACTTATTATCAGATAATGTATATCCCAGCACACTATCTGATAAATGTCGTCAAAAACCCCCATCTCGTTCAGATGTATTGACTTTAATGTATCTAGTTTCAAAAAAGAAGAATTTATTATAACAATTTATGGTATTGATGAAAATAGAAAAACATATTGTGTAAGAATTGATGACTTCAAACCATTCTTTTATATCAAAGTCGGAAATAGTTGGACGGATGCCGATGTTAGCGAATATTTTGATCATATTCGCGAAACTTATGCTTCAGACTATTCGTTACTAAAAACTCTTGAAAATGACATTGAAGAATTGAAGCTTGTAAAACACAAAACCCTATACAATTTTGATGCAAATAGAAATCACAGATTTATTAAAGTTACGTGTAAAAATATGTCACTGTTTTATAAATTTAAAGGGTTGTTTTATGATAAAGAAAAACAAAAACTGAATAAAGGCATTGAATTTAATGGAACGTTTACTCAATTATATGAAATTATGATTCCACCAATGTTACGATTCTTTCATATACAGGATATTTCTCCATCTGGTTGGATTGAATTGGACGATTACTATATGTTAGATGAAATTGAAAAGGAAACAAATGTTGATATTGAAGTAACTGCTGGTTACGAAAATGTTATCAGTTTACCAGAGAAAGAAACAATTGTTCCTTATAAAATTTGTAGTTTTGATATTGAGGCATCTAGTAGTCACGGCGATTTTCCAACCGCAATTAAAAATTACAAAAAAGTAGCTTATGACATGCTAGACTATATTCAGTTGAATCATGACGAAGTATCCGAACATGGAACTGATAAAATGTTGAAATATTTATTGCTAAGTGTATTTGGGTTCGCACATGATATATCAATTGATAATTGTTTTGTAAAAAAAAAAAAATATAACTCCTCTGGCTTTAATGAAGATTTTAAAAGATTTATTGATTATTCTATTATACTGAATGACGAAGATGCAAAAAATATTGCAGCAAATACACTCGATGATTATATGACCGCATTTGACGGCAATGAAGATAATAATATTGAAAATAAGGAAATTTATATTTGTGAAGATTCTGATAAAATAAAAAATAAAAAGAAATCAAAGCCCAAAAAAAATAATACAAATACAACAACAATCACATCTATTTTAAACGATTCTAATTATGACAATCAAACAAAAATGGGTTATCTAACTATGAGTCTTGATAAACATTTTCCACGCCTTAAAGGCGATTATGTTACATTTATTGGCTCAACTTTTGTTTCATACGGACAAGAAGATAGCGAATTGAATCATTGTATTTGTTTGGGAGAAACTACAAATCATGATGATTCGTCGCAAGTTATTGAATGTTATGATACAGAAAGAGAGGTTCTTCTAGCATGGACGGATTTAATTCAGAAAGAAGATCCGGATATCATTATTGGTTATAATATTTTCGGTTTTGACTATCCATTTATGTTTGATCGTTCAAAAGAAAATAACTGTGAAGAAGAATTTATGAATTTGTCAAGAAAAAATGAAACATACGATGAAAATGATGATATTGATTTAAGTAAAACAAAAATTGTTCTTGCGTCTGGCGCGTATGATTTGAAATATCCAAATATGGAAGGACGTCTTCAAATTGACGTATTTACGTATATGCGTAAAGAATTTATTCTTCCATCATACAAACTCGATTATGTTTCATCTTATTTGATTAGCGATAAAGTTTCTAAATATCAAAATTTAGAAGAAACCGACACTTGTGTCATTTATACTAAAAACACAAAGGGAATTACTGTTAATTGTTACATTCACTTTGAAATATTGAATCATTCCAATGAATTGTATCAAAATGGTAAGAAATTCAAAGTTCTGACAATTAGTGAAAAAGGATTCGTTATGGAAGGATATTTGGAAGGTCTCGAAAATCAGACAATTCAATGGGGTCTTTCTAAAGACGATGTTACGCCACAAGATATTTTCAGAATGACAAATGAAGGTCCAGATGAAAAGGGTATTATTGCAAAGTATTGTATTCAGGATTGTAATCTAGTGCATCAAATTTTCCAAAAAATTGACATTATGACAACTTATATTGAGATGAGTAAAATTTGTTCTGTACCAATCAGTTTCTTGATGTTACGAGGACAGGGTATTAAACTTACATCTTATGTAGCAAAAAAGTGTCGTGAAAAAGATACACTTATGCCACTTATTAGTGTTGGTAATGCATCTGATCTATATGAAGGGGCGATTGTGCTCCCACCTAAAACTGGGCTTTATTTGGATAATCCGGTGGCGTGTGTTGATTACAGTTCACTATATCCATCATCTATTATTTCAGAAAATATTTCACACGATTCAAAGGTTTGGACTAAAACATACAATTTGAATAATACACTACTTAATCAAACTGGTATTGTAAACAAAAGTGGAGATTTTAAATACGATAATCTACCCGGTTATAAATATGTTAATATAAAATACGACACATTCGCATTTAAACGACTTGGTGGAACAAGTAGCAAACTATCAAAGGTATTGACTGGATATAAAATATGCAGATACGCACAATTTCCAAATGATGAGAAAGCAATTTTGCCATCAATTTTAGATGAACTCCTTTCAGCACGTAAAGCAACAAAAAAGCAAATAGGTAAAGAGGACGACCCATTCATGAAAAATATTCTAGATAAACGCCAACTTTCCATTAAAGTCACTGCAAATAGTCTATACGGTCAATGTGGTGCGAAAACAAGCACTTTTTACGAGATGGATATTGCAGCGTCAACTACGGCGACTGGAAGAAAGTTATTAATTTACGCAAAAGATATGATAGAGGGTGTTTATAATAATATTACAATTGATACTAAACATGGAAATATGCGGATTAATGCAGAATATATTTATGGGGATACAGATAGTGTATTCTTCACTTTCAATCTAAAAGATCCAACTACAAATGAGCCAGTTCGGGGGAAAAAGGCATTAGAAATAACGATTGAATTGGCAAAGGAGGCCGGTGAGTTGGCTACAAAGTATCTAAAAGCACCTCATGATTTGGAATACGAAAAAACATTCATGCCGTTTTGCTTGATTTCAAAGAAGAGATATGTTGGAATGTTGTATGAAGAAGATCCAAATAAATGTAAACGAAAATCAATGGGTATTGTTCTGAAAAGACGTGATAATGCGCCTATTGTAAAGGATGTTTATGGTGGAATTATTGATATTTTGATGAAAGATAAAAATATTGATAAATCTATCGAGTTTCTAGATAATATGTTGAATCAAATTGTGAATGAAGAGATTGGAATGGATAAATTGATTATTAGTAAGTCTCTACGATCATTTTATAAATGTCCTCAACAAATCGCACATAAGGTACTTGCAGATCGTATTGGAATCCGTGAACCAGGAAATAAACCTCGTGCTGGAGATCGCATACCATATGTTTATATTTATTCAAAAAATAAAAAAGAACTACAAGGTAACAAAATAGAACATCCTGATTACATCAATAAAAAGAAATTGAAAATTGATTATGGGTTTTATATAACAAATCAAATTATGAAACCTGTTATACAAATATATTCACTAGTTTTGTTTGAAATGCCACAATTCCAGAAAAAGGTGAAAATGTTTAAACAAAAAATAAAGACTCTTATGGAAAATTCGGATGATGAAGAGAAAACCATTAAAAAAATACAAAGTCTGAAGGATAAAGAGGTAGAAACATTGTTGTTCCGAAAATATATTACAATAAATAATAATAAAGCTCAAAATAATAGGATGATTACAGAGTTCTTTAAATAAAATATTTTAAATAATGATTAAAATTATGTTATTGTAATATTTTCATTAATATTGTCTAAATACCATCTTGTTGCTAAATATGGCGGCATAGTTTCTTTATTTTTATTTCCTATCATCTTCAGATTTGGACCTTGTTGATTTATTTCTTGAATTTTCATATTACCAATAGCATGATCGAAATAACGAAGTGAAGAAATGAAACCATTCATTCCATTTACATCGTCACCAACAAAAATGTCTCCATAGTTTTGTTTAATTACTTGTTCCATATTATTACGAGTAGATAAGACGCCATTAATGTAAACATCAATTGACTTATTTTGGGCTCTTATAATAACATTTACCCATTTTTGAATAGGTATATTTCTAATTGTTATATTTCTTGTAACTCCTGATCCCGAACTCCCAGTATCAACGTCATTAAATACGGTGGTTACAATAGTAATTGCATTTGTACTAGAACTTGTAGTCTTTACATTATTTACAACATCGTCATAAGATGGATCAAACAAATAAAGTCCTGGAGAGTTCATTGCAAATGGCTCGGCCGTTTCGCTATCGCCGCCTTTTGAAAAAATTCTTTTTGCATTATTCTTAGTACTATCATCTAAGGTAGAAACATTATCAATAAATATCCATGTACTCCATGTAAATTCCATTCCTTGATTTTCATTAACAGATCTCAGAATAGGTTTAGAATTTGCCATTGTTGGATTTACCTGGTATTTAGTTAATGAGTTAGTTGGTAACATTCCATTTACAACAATTGGATTTTTATTAGGTAAAGTGAATAATGATATTATATAAACACCGACACGAATCAATAAACCAAATAATATAATAATAAATAAAATAAATATAAATTTTGATACTGTACTGTTTTTTTCTGCAAAATCTTTTGCAAATGAACCTAACGCAAAAGATCCTATTTTTGCAGATTGAAATGTTTGTGACGAATTAAGTGTACTTTTAACAGTATTACTTGTTTTTTTAACTTCGCTTGCTACTACATTTTTTGCTTTTACTCCAACTTCTTTTGCCGTGTTCAGAGTGTTTTTTGCAAATTTGACTGTTTTATTTGAGGTTTCTTTTATTTTGTTTGTAAGTGGTTTATTTTCACTTTTTATACCTAACGGATTATCCATTCTTGAATATTATATATATAATACTAAAATATTATTCATATAATATAACAAACAAAAAGCAAACTATTTAAATTACTAAAATACGTAAAACTTTTTCTTTTCTACTTGATCTTCGTAAAATGATACTGACAAATTAAATTTATTCAACGCACTTTCAAATGCGTCCCCAAATCCGGATCTGTATATAGACCATGCTTTTGCAGGAGTAATAAAATAAGGGAAATATTGGACCTTCGATATAAATCCACCAAAACCACCGCCTGGTGTTATTGAAATATCATCGTTAAGTTCTCCCGTAAGAATCACATTATTAAATGGTTTTGATTTTATCAATTTACCATTCATATATACGTCTAATGTGCGATTATTAAATGTTACTAAAATATTTACCCATTTTTGAATATTTATGTTTTCAATTTTGATTGTTTGATTTTCTCCGCATGGTATATTAGTAACGCCATTATCTGCAACTAATATGCTGCCAGCGCTATCATATATTATACCATCTTCACACGATAAACTATCACTACCAGTGTAAATATCAGATACAAGACTCTCCAATGTTGCAGCATCCGTTGCCGCGGTTTTTACACTTATTTCTATATCATTTTTGAAAGCACCTAATGTTATTTCTGGGAAAAAAGGATTGTCACTTTCGATAATTGGTTTTTCGGTTCCATAATTATAATTCCAATTGTCAATATAAATCCAAGTACTTAATCCAATGGGACCATCCGTTTTTTTTAATTCTTCTGCACGAATCGTGTATAATTTTTTAGCATTTTGCGGAGAAGATAATATTTCATTATTGTCTTTAAATACTGGAAGTTTCATAAACAAATATATGCCGACAACAAGACAAAAAATAATCACGATAAACTTCATTTTACCTTGAATACTATTTGTAAATAACAAATATACCCCTATAACTAGTAATAATAAAAGCATCATCTGTATTAAAAAGGACAACTTCATTTTTATATATACTATATTATATTATTATAAAAAACTTTTTTAATTAACATTAGGCGTGACACGGAGTATTTTTATTTTTATAAATATCGTTTATATTTGTTAAATTTAATGGAACATCATAATAGTTTATATTACATATTCCGCAATTATATAGTTTTTCGGAATTACTTCCAAATGATAAAAACGCGTTTTCAATATAAGGAGATACTTTATCTTCTGTAAGAACTAAATTATTATTTATAAATAAATCTAATGTTCCATAATTATAATTTAAAACAAAATGATTCCATCTTTGAAATAAAATGTCTTTTGTCTTATAAATAACATTTTCATTACAAATTTTTTCTTCATTTTCACAATTTTTTATTGACAATTTTAATTCTTTTGTTTCATAATCATAAAATAACTTAGGAGTGTCTGAATAACTCATAATGAGTCCATTTTTATTAGTTATTGATTTTATGCCACTATCAAAATAAACCCAAAAAGACAAACCATAGTGATAATTATAATCTTGTATATGATATGTTCTATTTATTAGATTTACTAAACTACTTGTCTCTTGATAAATAAAATCATTCTTCATTTTATTGTATTCGTGAATTTTATTTAAAAGTTCGTAATATTTATCATGTTGACGCAAAGATAAAATATATTCTTTAAATTTTTGAACGCTTTTAAAATCGTCTAAAGTTATATTGTTTTTTTCCATCTCTTCTTCTATTAATGTTTTCTCATCTTCGGTTAAATCTTCTAATTCAATACCATATGTGATATGCTTATCAAGTAAATGTATTGATGGATCAAACCCCTCATACTCTCTTACTTTATCAAGATCTTCTATTTTATCCTCTTTTGTATTTTCTAAATATGTTTTGATATTGTTGTTCTTTATAAGTAGTTTTCGAGTAATAAATGGTTTCGATTGTATAATTTTTTCTTTTAAATCAGTTTGGCTCATAAATAGTACTTTATCTTCAAGAGATGATGGATTTTTTATAAGAGTTATACCATTTGTGTCTTTAATTATATCTTTTAATATAGGAATTATATAATTACTAATAATAATTAAACTTATAATAATGATAATAATATAGGATGCTTTCGGCAGTCCACCAATATATTTTTTACAAAAATTCATAAAGTCTACTATCAAACATGGAATTATCAAAATTGCATTTTTCAAAATATTTATTATATTGTCTTTTAATCCCATTTCGCTCGCATCATAAAAATTTGAATTATATGATTCTCTATCATAACTAACCTGTAAAGCTAGAATCAACATTATCAACAAAAATGAAAGTTTTAAACTATGGGCGCTGCTGTTATAAACTATAAATTTAGAAATATGATAAAATAATGAAAAAAGTCCAAATATTGCTAAGAAATATAAAATATTATAACCTGTTTCAAAAATTGGTTTAGATAGTATACTAAAATTTAGTTCTTCGCCTTGAACTTTCAATAAAATTATAAATAAACAGAAAAAAAATAAAAATAATGTTAAAAATATAGTTAAAATAGGAAAATTTTTAACCAAGTTAAAAGTTTTGAAAGAATACAAATAATAAACACTTGGAAATATTATAAAAAATATTATAAAAGCTATTATCAATAATATATTATTAAAAATTCTCTCCTTTAGATTTATTTTTCTTAAAAAAATTATTGTATCATCAATAAAATCTACAATAAAACTTAATTTATTATTATTTACTTTACTCATAATTATAGATACTGATTATTATATTTTTTAAATGCTTAAAAATTTTCAAAAGAAGTTTTTTGTCCGTGGCATTCGCGACACAGTGCTTCTAAATTAGACACTTCATTTGTTCCGCCTTGATCTAAACGTATTTTATGGTCTACTTCAAACGTGTGGTTTAATTTTTGTTTACACTTATTACAAGACCAGTTTTGTTGAGATGCAATATATTTTTTTTTTGTTTCACTGACACATCTTTTAGTTCCCTTTGATCCTGATTTTTCAATCTTTCTAATAGATGCTTGTTGTCTAGCATAACTTCCACCTCCGCCATTTTGCATCATTCCTTCGGTTGATAAAAATGGCGTTATCATATCCTTTGATTGTTTATCAATAGGCATTACTTGAATAAAATTTTGGAAAGTTTTCATATTTTCATAGCTCATTTTTGGCGATTTATTTATAATTGATAAGGCCCCGAATCCCATTATGACTACGATCATCATTTTGTAATATTTTTTGTATTTTTTTAATTTACTCAACAGGTTATTTTCATAGTAAATATTGTAAAGAATAATTCCACAAATGATGATAATCCACAATTTAATACTCATTATATAATTATGTATATAATCTTTTTGAAAGCATGTAATATATACAAACAATCCCTATAAATAAAAGACAAAAGACAAAGCTATGTATATGTTTTTGCTTCATTTTTTTCATATAATATGTATCATGATTTATCTTATATTTAATACTTTTGTAATATTCATCATATTCTTTGTAAGGATAATTCACAGTCATACAAAAATCTTTATAAATGTTATAACATAGTTTTTTCATAGATTCATTATTATCAATGAATGTAGTCACATTATTTTTTTGTATGACTTTATATAAAATACTCTGCTCTTTTTGACTGAAAAAGAAAAAAGGTAGACTGTGGAATAGTTCTACTATTTTTTTTTTATTAGATTTATTACAAGTGTAATAATAACCCAATTGTGATAAATATTCTTCCAATAGTTCACAAACAAAATACTTGTTAATATGTACCATTTTGATTGGATTAAAGTATATATTAATATTATAAATTAAACAGATAATTATAGCATTTTGTAACTGAATAAACTTCTCTATGAATGAAATTGAAAATAAAAGAAAATGGAAAAAAAGAAATGTTTGTAATAATTGCGGAATGCAAGGACATTTATTTTTTTCATGCAAACGACCAATTATGAGCTTTGGTATAATATGCTATCGGTATAACCCAATTAGAAAAATAAATGAATTTTTACTCGTAAGAAGAAAAGACAGTTTAGGCTATGTTGATTTTCTCAGAGGTAAATTTAATATTTACAATGATTTTCATATAAAACAACTCGTTGCCGAAATGACGCACTATGAAATTGTTGGAATATTAAATAACGATTATTCGCAATTATGGTCTAATTTATGGAATAAAAAAAACGAAAAATTTGATTCGAAAATAAATGAAAAATTTAATTATATTAAAACTGAAAAAAAATATTTATTTAATCAACAGATAAAATGGAATGAACCCGAATGGGGATTTCCAAAAGGAAGAAGAAGTGGTAAAGAAAATGACTATGAGTGTTCTATACGCGAATTTGAAGAAGAAACCGGATATTCTTCAAAACGTCTTATAATGTTAAAAAATGTCGGATTTATTGAAGAAATATTTACAGGATCTAATGCAAAATCATACAAACATAAATATTACATATGTAAGATGAACTATTCTGATACACTATGTGAAAATAATTTTCAAAAAGAAGAAATTAGTGATCTTAAATGGTTTTCTTATGAAGAATGTAATATGAAAATTAGAAAGTATAATCATGAAAAGTTGATTATTTTAAACAAGATACATTTATTGATAAATAATAACATGTATATATAAATATATATGTCAGGCGAAAAATCAAGCAATAATATAAAAATTAAATATCCTCATGTTGGTGATAGTGAATTTCAAAGAAAAATTACATTAAAAAAAGAATTTAACTATCCATACAAAATACAAGGCAAAAAAATTGCTTCTTTGGAAAAATTAGGTAAATTGTGTAAAAATGAAGATTTTTCATTGGCGCCCCATCAAGAACTTATAAAGAATTTTATTCACCCAAATACTTCTTACAATGGACTATTATTGTATCATGGTATGGGTACAGGTAAAACATGCACTGCTATTGGTGTATGCGAACAATTTCGTAGTTCAAATAAATATAATCAAAACTTTAATAAAATATGGATTATAGCCAGTCCAAACGTCCAAGAAAATTTCAAACGCCAATTATTTGATCCGGAAAAACTAATAAAAATTAATGGAATATGGAATTTAGATACTTGTGTTGGTGCATTATTATTACAAGAATTACAAAATTATGATCTTCAAAATATGACAAAAGAAATGATAGTTAATAAAATTAATAAAAATATTAATAAAACCTACAAATTTATAGGATATGAAAAATACGCAAATCTAATTATGTCAGCTCTTTCTCTTAGTGTAAATATTAAAGATGAGAAAAAAAAAGAAATATCTATTAACAATAAATTAAATAAAGAATTTGGAAATTCTCTTGTCGTTATTGACGAAGCGCATAATATTAGATTGGATGGAAAAACTAATGACAAAAAAACCGCTATAGCAATAAAATATCTTACAAAATATGTAAAAAAAAATAAAATACTTTTGTTGACTGGTACTCCTATGTTTAATAATCCCAGCGAGATTATTTTTTTATTAAATATTTTAAGGCAAAATGATAAATTATCTGAAATAAAAAAAAATGAAATATTTGATAAATATGGAAATTTATTAGTAAGTAAGCAAGGCAATGAAGTAGGAGCAAATAAATTAATGGAAAAGTCTAACGGCTATGTCTCTTATGTTAGAGGCGAAGATCCATATAAATTTCCTTTTAAAATTTATCCTTCAGATTATAATAGTGAATTTAGTATATTTAATTATACATATCCAAAACTTCAATATAACAAAAAGAATATTGAAGAAAAAATAGATTTTTTGGATTTATACATGAATAATATGAGCGAATTTCAAAAAAATGCGTATCAATCTTTTACAAATAAACTTTATAAAAATGATAAAATTAAATTAGACAATGATGATGAAAAAAATGAAAATAATATTGCAACGGGTTACAAAGAATTTCAAGAGATCATATATTCGCTTAATATATCGTATAGAGGAGAAAATGAAAATAGTTATTTAAATGGTAAAGAAGGATTATACAGCATTGTGTCTAAAAACGAGAGATCTAAATTTAATTATATTGATAAAGAAAATAATATTTTTAATTATGATAAAATTGGTGAATATAGCGCAAAAATAAAAAGTATCTTAGATATTGTTATGAAATCAGATGGTATCGTCCTTATATATTCTCAATATAAAGATAGCGGATTGATTCCACTTGCATTGGCGCTCGAAGAATTAGGTATGAATAGGATAAACTCTCAAGATAATTTATTCCCCAATAACGGAAAAAAAAAAGACAATAAAAGTAAAAAATATCAAGGCAAATATTCTATGATTACTGGAGATCCTTTATATAGTAAAAATAACTATAA
>CERI01040886.1_pt1 | contig 11564 bp, 12 predicted proteins | sample 350261 | NCBI WGS metagenome assembly CERI01 (sample SAMEA2620979, study PRJEB7988) | marine metagenome | isolation source: saline water (ENVO:00002010), including
CTATATCTTTTGGTTTTATACATAAGAATATTATATCAAAATTATCTTCACAATCTTGGCCAGACTGCAAAAATTTACACTTGTCCAATTCATATGCATCTTTATTTTTATTATGAAATACATGTATATCACTAGATAAGACAATATTTTTAGATGTTAATATACTGCTTACTAATGCATTAGCCATATTTCCATAACCGATAAATGCTATTTTCATTTTTTTCTTTCGCCAAATATTGATGTTCCAATTCGTACTATCGTAGATCCAGCTGCTATAGCTGCACTATAGTCTGAACTCATACCTATTGATAAAGTATCTAATTTATATCCTTTATTTACAAGACTATCAAATAAATTTTTAATTCGCATAAAAGTTTTATATTGTGACTCATATTCCTTTTGATGCATTGGTATAGCCATTAGGCCTCTTACATTAACACCATCAAAATCAAAAGCTTTATTTATAAATTCTTCTACATCATCAAGATTAATTCCTGACTTTGCCTCTTCATTATCTATATTTACTTGAATACATACATTTATTTTATCTTTAAAATTTTTTCTATGGTCACTAATTTTTCTCAATGTGGAAATTTTATCAATACTATGAACCCAATCATAATTTTCAGCAATTAATTTAGATTTATTGCTCTGAACTTTACCAATATAGTGCCATGTTATACCTAAGTTTCTTAGATCGGATATTTTACTCAAGGACTCTTGTAAATAATTTTCACCAAAGTCTTTCTGACCAGAGTTAAATGCTTCTCTTATTTTTTCAGCATCCTGCATCTTACTTACTGCCATTAAATTTACACTATTTTTTTCTCTATTTAATTTTAATTCTAAATTTAAAATACTTTCTTTTATTTTAATTATATTATTTTTTATATTAGTCATAAAAAATTTCCTCTAATTTAAAAAATGGAGTAACTTCCAAAAATTTTTTGAAGATTACTTTTTCTCGTAAACTATTTTTCCATCACAAATTGTTTTATCGACTGAATAATTGAATTTTCTACCGAGAAATGGATTATTTTTTCCTGCACTTAAAATTTTTGCTTCATCAAATAGCCACGCCTCTTTTTTAATAATACATAAATCTGCCGGCAATCCTTTTGCTATTACTCCTGCATCTATACCTAAGATTTCAGAAGGATTTGATGTAACTTTCGCTATTGCTTCACTCATATCTATTATTTTTAATTCAACTAATTCCATTATCAATGGTAGTAATAATTCTATAGATGATATACCTGGCTGCGTATCAGAAAATGGTGCTTGTTTAGCGTCCTCGTTATGAGGCTGATGATCTGAACATATTGCAGTTATAGTTTCTTTGTTTACTGCCTGATGCAAAGCAACTAAGTCTTCATTTGAGCGAAATGGTGGCATTACATGGAAATCGCTATTAAAGTTATCAATGGAGTTTTCATCAAAAAATAGCTGGTGTATTGCAACATCAGAAGTAACAGACAATCCTTCAGACTGAGCACTTTGAATTAGCATTAAAGATTCAAGACAAGATACTCTGCATAGATGCAATCTAGAATTTGTTAATTTGCTCAATAAAATTGCTTCTGCCACAGCAACAGATTCAGCAGCTGAGGGAATTCCAGGCAAACCTAATTTACTGGATATCTTTCCTTCATGAACACAACCATTATTAGCTAAATAATTATTTTGAGGCTGGTAAAATATTGTTATATTTTGACCAGTTGCATACTCCATTGCTCTTCTTAGAACTAATGGGTCTTTTATAGGGTTAAGACAATTCGTTAGAGCTTTTGCTCCTGCTTGCTTAAGCTCAGCCATTGGACTCAAGCTATTTCCTTCAAGTCCTTTTGTTAAGGACGCAAGAACTTTAACTTTACACAGATTTGTATTTTTAAAAATTTCCTCTACTAATTTAATTTGTGCAGGAGTATCTATTACTGGTTGAGTATCAGGCATATAACAAACTGTTGTTACACCTGAAGAAACTGCAGCTTTTGATTCGCTGAGTATAGTCGCTTCTTTTTCTAGGCCAGGTTCTCTAAATCTAACTGACAAATCAACTAATCCAGGACAAACTATGCAATCTTCAGCATCAATAATGATAGGTGAATTTAGTTTTTTTGTGTCTTCATCAATACCAATAATATTTCCACTTTTAACATAAATATCGTGAACTCCAGATATTTCTCCACCAGGATTAACGATGTTTCCAGATTTAATTATTAGATCATTCATTTAATTCTCCACCTATGGTTGCATAGATAACGATAAAATTGCCATTCTTACGGCTATACCATTTGAAACTTGCTGTAGTATTACAGATCTGTTGCCATCTGCTACTTCTGAACTTATTTCAATCCCACGATTTACTGGACCTGGATGCATAACTATTCCATTTTTTGCAATAAGATCTAGTCTTTGCGGAGTAAAACCGTAAAGATTGTAATATTCATGCTCATCTGGGATATAACTAGAATTCATTCTTTCGTTTTGTAATCTTAACATTATAACTACATTGCAATCCTTAATTCCTTCATCCATATTTATATGAGGTACTACACCCATATGTTCTATACCCTCTGGCAATAAAGTTTTAGGCCCAATTACTCTAATATCTGGAACCTCTAGTATCCTTAAAGCATGTATTAAAGATCTTGCTACTCTTGAATGGTGAATGTCCCCAACTATTGCGACTTTAATTTTTGTAAAATCTTGAAAATATTTTCTTATTGTAAAAATATCTAGCATTGCTTGGGTAGGATGAGCGTGTCTTCCATCACCTGCATTTATTATACTTATATTTTGAGAGACATTTTTTGAAATAAATTCAGCTGCTCCAGATAAAGGATGCCTAACAATAAACATATCACAGTGCATCGCCTCTAAATTTCTTAAAGTGTCAAGTAAAGATTCGCCTTTTTTAGTTGCACTAAAATCTATATTAATATTTAAAAAATCTGCAGAAAGTCTTTTAGCTGCAAGCTCAAAAGTAGTTCTAGTTCTTGTACTAGCTTCAAAAAATAAATTTACTATTGTTTTACCTCTCAATAGTGGAACTTTTTTTACTGGTTGTCCTGAAGCGCCAGCGAATGACTCGGCAAGATCTAAAATATCTAATATTAATGATTTTGGTAGATATTCAATATCTAAAAAATGACGAAGCCGTTGTTGAGAAACAGTATTAGTATGATTTAAATTTTTATCATCCAAACCTATTTCTTTATTTTCACTCACAGCAATTACCTCTTACGTTTCTTTATCAGTTATTTCCAAAAGCATTGGCTCAGGACCCAGTAATTTTATATCCTTATTATTTTCTAACTCTAATTTCTCTCCAGTAATATCTGCAGAGATTGGAAGTTCTTTGCCATTTCTTTCAACTAAAACAACTAGGGTGACAGACAATGGTCTTCCAAAATCAAATATTTCATTTATTGCAGCTCTAGTAGTTCTTCCAGTAAAAAGTACGTCGTCTACTAAAATTATATGTTTATCATCAACAGAAACAGGCATTTCTGTTGGTTCTACCCTTGGATTGACGCCTACCTTACTATAATCATCTCTATGAAAACTAATATTAAGTGAAGCTGCTTTACCCTTGAAACCCATAGTTTTTTGCAACCAATCAGCTACCCAAACGCCTCCTGTATGGATACCTATTAGTATTGGATCATTTATATTGTGTTTTAAAAGATAATCCCTTAGAGAATTCTCAATCTTTAGAAGTAGTTCTTTTGTTTGCTCTTTTGAATATTTCATTTTCAAAATAAGATTGTAATATTAATGTTGCAGCAATTCTATCTATTTCTTCCTTATTAACCTTCTTTTTTCTTCCTGACTGCATTTGCGTTACTAGCTCCGCCTGGGCAGAGTTAGAAGAATAATCTTCATTATAAAAAATAACGTTGATATTTAGATTTTTTTTAAGAGTTTTCCCAAAATTACTGATCTGCTTGTTGACTTCCTGATCTGGATAAATTTCAGGTTTTCCAAGTACAATTAAATTTATTCCCCATTCTTTAATTATTTCCTTAATATAGAGCGAACAATTTTCATAGCCATTATTTTTTATTGTTTTAAAAGGAGTAGCAATATTGCTTTCAGAATCTCCTATAGCCAAACCAATTCTTTTTACCCCAAAATCTATAGCTAGAACTTTATGAAAGCTCATCTAAGTTGTTTCCAAAAAAATTTACCAAGATCTATATTATGAAATTTATTAATTTCTGCTATACAAGTTGGTGATGTAATATTAATTTCTGTAATTTTATTACCAATCATATCTATTCCGGCGAAAAATATATTTTCCCTACTCAAGAAGTTAGCTATATTCTCGCAAATTTTTATTTCTTCTTTATTTAAAATATACTTCTTAATAGATCCGCCAGACGCAAGATTAGCTCTGTGATCTTTATCGTCTGAAACTCTAATAACTGCTTCTTTTATTACTTTTCCATTTATAACAATTATTCTTTTATCTCCTTTTTTTGCGTCTTCTAAGTATTCCTGGGCAATAATATAATTATTTCCAAAGCTAGTCATATCTTCAAATATAACATTTAAATTTTTTTCCGTATTTTCTATAAAATATATTGATCTTCCACCCATAAGATTGAGTGGTTTTAATATTATTTTTTTATGCTTTTTTTTAAAACTTTCTAAATTTTTTTTGTTAGAAGTGACTATTGTGTCAGGTATATGTTCTGGAAAATTAAGTATTATTAATTTTTCATTATGATTTCTCAATGAAAAACCAGTATTTATTACTTTAGTGCTGGAGTTTTTGATTAAGTCTAGAATATATGTTTTATAAATATAATTATTATCTACAGGAGGGTCTTTCCTCATTAAAATATAATCAAAATCTGATAGTATGCAATCTATGTTATCTGACAAATTATAAAAAGTAGTTTTATTTTTAGTTAATTTAATTTTTGAAGCTACGCCAACTGGCTCTAAAGACTTTATTGCCATAGTTCCAGGAATTAAATAATATAATTCGTAGCCAATATTTTGAGCTGATTGCATCAATTGATAAGTTGTATCTTTTTCTATATTTATAGACTCTATTGGGTCCATAATAATTAGTATTTTCTTACTCATTACTATCACTATTATTTATTATTTTAATATATGAAAATGCTGATATGGCAGCTGTTTCAACTCTTAGAATATTATCACCTAAACTTGCAGATGAAAAATTTGATTCTTTTGCATAAGTATACTCTTCGTCCGTAAAGTCTCCTTCTGGTCCTACCAATATTGATGATGAATTTATAGATTTATTATAAATACTTGGCAACATCACTTCTGATTTGGTGTCCAAAATAATTTTTTGCTTATATTTACATTTTTCAATATATTCTTGGTAAGAAATAATTTTTTGTATGTTAGGCAAATAATTTCTTTCTGATTGTTCACTGCTGCTTACAGATATATTTTTCCAATGAGATATTTTTTTTTCGGAATTTATTTTTTTTTGATTAAATATTGAATTTGTAGATATTATTGGTTGTATTGAATCTATACCAAGTTCTGTTAATTTTTGTATTATCATGTCTGAACAGGGATTTTTACAAACACTAAAGGCAATCTCTATGTGAGAATTTGTTTTTTCATGAAATGTTTTTTTTTCTATAAAAATATCATATGATTTACTGGTTATATTTTTAACATATCCAAAATAATTAAATCCTGAGTTATCAAATAATACTATTGCTTGATTTTCTTTTGCTCTAAGAACTTTAGATAAGTAATGATAGAAATTTTTTTTTAAAGAAACTGAAGAACCAACATTTAAGGGTTCCTCAGTATATAGTCTTATTAAACGCACTCTTATTTAGTATCTATAAGTGTCGTTTTTATATGGCCCATTTTGCTCAACACTAATATAGTCTGCTTGTTCTTCTGTCAACTTAGTTAATGTTGCTCCCACTTTATCTAGATGTAATCTTGCAACCTCTTCGTCTAAAATTTTTGGTAAAACATAAACTTGGTTTTTGTAGTTCTTAGCATTTTTCCATAACTCAATTTGTGCTAAAACTTGATTTGTAAACGAAGCAGACATTACATAGCTTGGGTGGCCTGTTGCGCAACCTAGATTAATTAATCTTCCTTCAGCTAGTAATATTATCTTCTTTCCATCAGAAAATTCTATATGATCAACTTGTGGTTTTATATTATCCCATTTACATTTTTTGATTGAATCAACATCAATTTCATTATCAAAATGACCAATGTTACAAACTATTGCTTGGTCTTTCATAGCTTCCATATGATCGTATTTAATTACTGATGCATTACCTGTGGCAGTTACAAAAATATCAACTTCAGAAATTACTGATTCAATAGTTACCACTTTAAAACCTTCCATAGCAGCTTGAAGTGCGCATATAGGATCAACTTCAGTAACCCATACAATTGCGCCGGCATTTCTTAATGATTGAGCAGACCCTTTTCCAACATCACCAAATCCGCAAACTAAAGCTGTCTTTCCAGATATCATTACATCTGTAGCTCTTTTTATTCCATCTACCAAAGATTCTCTACAACCATATAAATTATCAAATTTCGATTTTGTGACCGAGTCATTAACATTAAATGCTGGTACTTTAAGTTCATCATTTTTTACCATTTCATATAGCCTATGAACACCGGTAGTAGTTTCTTCTGATAAACCTTTAACTTCATTTAATAATTCGGGATATTTTTCATGCATAATAGATGTTAGGTCACCTCCATCGTCCAGAATCATATTTGGCTTCCATGAAGGCTCGCCAATAATTGTTTGGTCAATACACCATAAATACTCTTCTTCAGTTTCGCCCTTCCAAGCAAATACTGGTACTCCTTTTTCAGCCATTGCTGCAGCTGCATGATCTTGCGTAGAATATATGTTGCAAGATGACCATCTAACAGTTGCACCTAGATCTATTAACGTATCCATAAGAACAGCTGTTTGAATTGTCATGTGCAAGCAACCTAAAATTCTTGCTCCATCTAAAGGTTTTTCTTTTCCATATTTATCTCTAAGAGCCATTAAACCCGGCATCTCAGTCTCAGCAATTCTCATTTCTTTGTGCCCCCATGCAGCTAGAGACATATCTGCAACTTTAAAATCTGGCCCAATTTTCTCTATTACCTTACTCATAACTTTGCTCCATTAGATTAAACTTTTTATTTTTTCAATTTGGTCTGTTTTTTCCCAAGAAAGATTTAAATCATCTCTGCCAAAATGACCATATGAGGCAGTATCTTTGTACATTGGTTTTAATAAATCTAGCATATTTATTATACCCCATGGACGCAAATCAAAAACCTCATTAATAATGTGTACAATTTTTGCCTCATCCATATTTGATGTTCCAAATGTGTCAACACTAATAGAAGTCGGTTTTGCTACCCCGATAGCGTAAGATACTTGAAGCTCACATTTTTCTGCTAATCCTGCAGCTACAATATTTTTTGCTACATACCGCGCTGCATATGCTGCTGACCTATCAACTTTTGATGGATCTTTACCTGAGAAAGCGCCTCCACCATGTCTGGCCATCCCGCCATATGTATCTACTATTATTTTTCGTCCTGTTAGACCACAATCACCTACCGGCCCACCTATTTCAAAAGTACCTGTGGGATTTACGTGAACAATAGTTTCATTTGTAAGATAATCTGAAGGCAAAACCTCTTTGATTACTTTATCGTAAATATAGTCTTTTATATTTTTTTGACTAATATTTGGAGAATGTTGTGTTGATATAACTATTGTGTCTATTGAATGAATTTTCCCAGAATCATATTTGAATGTCACCTGACTTTTCGCGTCAGGCCTTAACCAATCAACATCTTTAGCTTTTCTTAATGCTGCAAGCTTATGTACCAATCTATGAGAATAAGTTATTGGAGCTGGCATTAAAACATCTGTTTCGTTATTAGCATAACCAAACATTAATCCTTGGTCTCCAGCTCCCTGCTCCTCCTCATTATCCCTATCTACACCTTGTGCTATATCCTGAGACTGCAATCCAATTTTATTTATAAATTCTACTGTTTTAGAGTCAAATCCCAATTCTTTTGAGTCGTAACCTATGTCATTAATAGTTTTTCTAACAATATCTTCATAGTTTATATTTGCAGAAGTTGTTATCTCTCCTCCTAGTACGACTACACCTAAAGACCCTACCTCAGACTTAACTAAGGTTTCACAGGCTACTCTAGCCTTCTTATCTTGGGCTAATACAGCATCTAGTATTGCATCAGAAACTTGATCGCACAGTTTATCTGGGTGACCTTCTGAAACCGATTCCGAAGTAAATACTTTGGTAACCATAATTTATCCTTACTAATTTATAATTTGCTAAATAATATCACATGCATTTTTTTTGAGCTATAAATACAGCTCTACGAACCGGCGGGTAACCCTCAATGGTATTGCCATTTGATAACATAAAATCTTGGAAACTTTTACCTTTCATCCACCTTGTAGTCCTCTGCTCTTTTGAAGTTGTAAGGGACTCATCTACACATTCTACATTCTGAAATTGGTATTTTTTTAATAAATTAATTAAATTTTTTTTGCTAAAAATAGTGCTAATGTTTTTCATGCCAGCATATTTTTGCCCTTTTTCAAAATTAATATTTACTCCTGTAGAGGAAATAATAGTTTCTATAACTAAATAACCATTTTTTTTAAGAAGTTTGTACACAGTATCTATATGATTTTCAGGATTTTTTGCATGGTAAAGTATTCCCATAGATAATAGCAAATCAAAATCAAAATTTTCTTGAGTAAACTCTTCTGCAGAACATGGTAGAATTAATAACTCTTGAATTTGCCTTGTGTAAAATTTTGTTGAAAGAAATTGAATTATAAATAATGCTGTTTTATCCATACCAATAATTAATTCTGGAGACAAACTTAATAATTTATATGCATAATAACCATTGCTACAACCTAAATCCCCAATTCTCATACCTTTATTATTTGGTAGATAATTTTTTATTCTTTCCCATTTTTTTTCTGAACGCCACTCTGAATCAACTTCTAATCCAAAAAAATTAAACGGACCTTTTCGCCATGGGCTTAATTTTAATAACTCATTTTCAAGAGTTTTTCTTTCTAAATTACTAATTTCATTTGGCCTACCAATAACTATTTTACTGCCAGAGTAATCTAAATGCTTAGTATTTATATTGGGTAGAGCTTTTAAAATATCGAGCCATTGTGAATGATTACCATGCTTGCTGAAATTTTTATTTTTTAAAAATATATCAAATAAACATCTATACTCATCAAAAGTTTCTTTAGAGTAAAAATTATTATTTTTTAAAAAAGAGAGAATATTTATTTTATTAGTACCCACGATACAAAATTGTAGCATTGAAACCATTTATAAAATTTCTTACAGCCAATATCTCTAAATCTATCTTCATGTTTTTTTTCAGTTTCAATTATCATAGTTTCTGAAAGAGCTATTTTTTTTCTATCTATTTCTTCTTTTGAATAGCCATTATTTTCTTTAAAAAAGTCATGAAAATTTTTAAAAAATATATCATCTGAAGTCTTATCTAATTTTATTTTTTCAGTAATTATAATTACTCCATTCTTATTAAGATTAGAAAATATTTTTTTTAATAAATATGTTCTTTTATCTAAACTGATAAACTGTAAAGTTAAATTTAATATAACAATAGATGCATTTTTAATATCGATATCTAAAATATCAGATTGTATAAATTTTATTTCTTTTTTATTTATATTTTTCTTACAAATATCTATCATTGCTTTTGATGAATCCACTGCATATATTTGAACTTCTTTATCTCTTAAATTTTCTAAAATTGACAATGAGCAAGCACATAAAGATGATCCTAAATCGTAAACTGCGGTATTTTTTTGATAAAATTTCTTTGATACTACACCTATATTTTCAATCAAAAATTCATACCCAGGAACCGACCTATTAACCATATCTTCAAATACATCAGCAACATTATTATCAAAAATAAATTTATGGTTTTTTGGGAAATCTTTTTTGTACAAGCTATCTTTTTTTAAGTCTTTCATGTAATTATAATTTAATTTTTTTAACTTTTTTATTTTTTAAAGATGTATAAGAAGGAATTCCGTTTTTGTACTTTGGATAATCCTCACCTTTTATTAATGGAGCCATGTATTTCCTACAAGCACTAGTGATATGATATCCGTCTGCTGATATATAATTTTTTGGCATTTTTTTTTCTACATTTGCAACTTTACGAAGTGGTACAGTTGTAAGCTTCCATTTATAAGGATTGTTCGAAGTTCTCTTGATGCTTGCCATAACTGCATTTTTACCATTTACAGCTAAATCTACAGCATAAGACCCCAATGCATAGGCTTGCTCAACGTCAGTTCTAGATGCTGTATGTCGAGCAGACCTTTGCAGATAATCAGCAACAGCCCAATGACATTTATAACCATTTTTAGCTTTAATTAAATCCGAGAGATATGGTGCAACCCCACCTAATTGAGCGTGACCAAAAGCATCTTTAATACCACTTTCAGATATGAATTTACCTTGTTTATTTTTTGCGCCCTCAGATGCAACGACAACGCAGTACCCATGTTTTGCTACAGTCTCTTTAACAGTTTTTAAAAATATTTTTTCGTTAAATATAATCTCTGGAAATAAAATAATGTGCGGAGGGTGTTGTCTTGACTCACTAGCAAGAGCTGATGAGGCAGCAATCCATCCTGCATGTCTTCCCATAACTTCTAATATAAACACTTTTGTTGATGTCTCACACATTGATTTTACATCTAGCCCAGCTTCTAGAGTTGATATTGCTGTGTACTTACCAACAGATCCAAATCCAGGTGAACAATCAGTAAGGGGCAGATCATTATCGACAGTTTTTGGTATTCCGATGCATTTAATATCGAAACCTTTTTTAACACAATATTCTGATATTTTATTTGTTGTATCTTGGGAATCGCCGCCGCCATTATAGAAAAAATAACCAATATCATGCGCCTTAAAGACTTTTAAAAGTTTTTCGTAGTCGGTCTCGTCTTTTTTATAGTCCTGTAATTTATACCTACAAGATCCAAAAATACCACCAGGAGTGTATTTGAGATTCTTAATGTCTGATTTAGTCTCAAAAGAAGTGTCTATTAGGTCTTGATTTAAAGCGCCTAAAATTCCATTTTGCCCAGCGTAAAGCTTATTAATATATTTTTTATGTTTTCTTGCAGATTCAATAACTCCAGCTGCACTAGCATTTATAACTGAAGTAACGCCACCAGATTGAGCATAAAATGCATTTTTCTTAGTATTATTCATGAAAATTAATTAGTTTATTGTTTTGATTATTGTAGCATTTTAGCATAGTAAAATAATGTTGAGAGCTAACTCAGTCAATGTTTTTTATAGGTTTATACAAGTTACTTATTTGATAATTATTATATGCAGAGTTATATTTAGACTACAAACAATAATAATAATAAATTTTTTAAAGGATTTCAGATGAAGATTATACTGCTAGGAGCTCCCGGTGCTGGCAAAGGTACACAAGCACAGTTTATA
>CERI01001762.1_pt1 | contig 11559 bp, 10 predicted proteins | sample 350261 | NCBI WGS metagenome assembly CERI01 (sample SAMEA2620979, study PRJEB7988) | marine metagenome | isolation source: saline water (ENVO:00002010), including
AAAATCTACTTCAATCAAATTTAAAAAAAATATTAAATTATTTGTATGTATTTGTTATATATTAAGTATCACATCACTAACGTGGCTTTATATTGAAAAAATTGGAATTAACTTGTTTACATTATTATTACTTGTGTGTCTTATGACTCTTTTATATCAACTAAAAATTTTTAAAAGAAAAGATCCTTCAAGTTGTCTTAAGGCATTTAAGGTCAATAATTTTTATGGTCTTTTTTTATTTTTAGCAATTTACTTAATTTAAATTTATGGAATTCAAAGAATTAAAATCAATTTTAAAAAGAATGTATAGGGAGTATGTAAGATTTCATATTAAAACAATTATATTTTGTTTATTTTTATCTGTTTTAGTTGCTGGTTCTACTTCAGCTACAGCTTGGTTATTAGATCCAGCAGTTAAGAAAATATTTGTTGAAAAAGATCAAACCCTAGCTTGGTTAATACCAATAGCTATAGTAATTGCATTTGCTACCAAAGGGCTATCTTTATATTTTGCTCGATTAAATATTCTTAAAGTAGGTAATATAATAGCAGGAGAAGTGCAGAAAAAAGTAGCAAAATGTATTTTATTTTCTGATATTCAAACATTAGAGTCCAGACACTCTGGAAAATACATATCAAACTTCTTATATGATACTGGTCAAATTCATACCATGGTGAGTACAGCGGTTCTAAATATAATGAAAGATAGTCTATCTGTTGTATTTTTAGTTGGGTTAATGTTTTATCAAAATTGGAAATTGGCTATATTTGCAATGGTAATGATACCTTTATCAGCTGGTCTTGCTAAAAACCTTGGAAAAAAAATGGGTAAAGCTACTACCCAAGCGAGTGAAATAACGGGCAAACTTATTGCCTCTTTGTCAGACATTTTCAAATCCTATAAAATGATAAGAATTTATCAAAAAGAAAAAATTGAACAAGATAAGTCCGATAAAGTCATTGAACATTTAGTAAACAAAAACATTAGACTTGGGGGATTGATAATTAGGGCTGCTCCTATAATGGAAACTTTAACAGGAATAATGATAGCGGGATTTATATTTTATTCAGGAAAATTAATAAACTTAGGCGAACTAGAGGTAAATAATTTTTTCTCATTTTTAGCAGCTATGATGCTTGCGTATCAACCAATAAGATCATTAGCAACAATTAATATGACAATTTATCAAGGCGCTGCTGCCTCAAAAAGAATTTTCTCTGTAATAGATAAACCAATACAAATCAAAAATGAGGAAGAACTTCCTAGTTTAGAAATTGATAAATGTAATATTGAATTTAAAAATGTTGATTTTAAATATGATAATACAAATGAAAAAGCAGTAAAAAATATCAACATGATGATCGAGGGAGGAAAAGTTTCAGCATTAGTTGGTCAAAGTGGAGCGGGGAAGAGTACAATTATTAATTTAATCCCAAGATTTTATGACGTTCAAAACGGTAGTATAATAATTGACAAGCAGGATACAAAAAAAATTAAACTTAATTCTTTAAGAAAACATATGGCTCTTGTTAGTCAGGATATAGTTTTATTTGATGGCACTATTAAAGAGAATATAGCTTACGCAAATCCTGATGCTTCACAAAAAGACATTGAAAATGCTTGTGAATTTGCTGCTGCTGATGAATTTATAAAAAAATTACCCAACAAATATGATAGTTTTGTCGGCGAAAATGGGGTTAAACTTTCAGGAGGTCAAAAGCAAAGAATATCAATCGCACGAGCAATTATTAGAAATTCACCAATCATATTATTGGATGAAGCAACCTCTTCATTAGATACTGAGTCTGAAAGGATTGTTCAAAATGCAATAAATAATTTAATTAAAGATAGAACTACAATTGTGATTGCACATAGACTTTCAACAATTCATGATGCAGACAAAATTTTTGTTTTTAAAAATGGAAACATTGTAAATTCGGGAAATCATGATTTCTTAGTAAATAATTGTGAAGAGTATAAATCGTTATACAAAAAACAACTTCAATAATCTTGATGACTCTCCTATATAGAGCTCTTACCAACATTCTCTATCCACTATTGATCTTATTAATTTTCTATAGAAGATTAACGAATAAAGAAGATACGGTGAGATATAAAGAAAAAATTTTTACCTCACATTTTAAAATTAAAAATAAAGGAAGCTCAAAACTAGTTTGGATTCATGCAGCTAGTGTTGGTGAGTTAAAAAGTATTTTACCTTTAATAAGTGAATTAAACAAAAAAAATAATAATTTTAAATTTTTATTAACGACTGTTACTTTTAGTTCTGGAAATTTAGCAAAAAAAGAACTTAAGAATTTTAATAATGTTTATCACAGATATTTTCCTCTGGACATAAAGTTTCTTATGAAAAAATTTATTCTTTCATGGAAGCCAGATAAAATTATTTTAGTTGATTCTGAAATTTGGCCAAATCTAATTTTAATTGCAAACAAACTTGGAATACCTTTAGCTATTATTAATGCAAGAATTACAAATAAAACTTATAATAGATGGAAATTAATTCCAAAAACAGCTAAGAAAATTTTTGGTTCTTTCAGTTTATGCCTGACCTCTAATTATGAAACAAAGAAATACTTAACTAAATTTAAAGTAAAGAAAGTTATTTTTTCTGGGAATATTAAACTGATTAATAAAATCACCCAAACAAAATCTTTTAATATAAATAAAAAAATTTTTAAAAATAATAAAGTATGGTGTGCTTCGAGTACACACAAAGGTGAAGATAAATTTTTTTTCTATACTCATATGAAATTAAAAGAAAAATTAAAAAAATTAATTACAATTATAGCTCCAAGACATATCAATAGAGTAAAAGAAATCAAAAATATGTGTCAAACTTTAAAATTAAATACTCAAATTTTAAATAAAAATGATAAAATTATTAAAGGTAAAGAGGTTATTATTATCAACTCATATGGTGAGTTATCAAGTTACTATAACTTTATAAAAAGTGTTTTTATAGGAAAATCCACTTTAAAAAAATTAAAGAATGTTGGTGGACAAAGTCCTATTGAAGCGGCACAACTAGGTTGTAAAATTTATCACGGCCCTTATGTTTATAATTTTAAAGAAATTTACAATATCTTAAAGAAAAATAATATTTCAAAACAAATAAAAAGTTCTCAACAATTAGCTAATAGTTTATTTAGTGATTTTAAAAACAATAGCAAAAGAAATAATAAGTTTTTTACAGTTATGGCTAACTTAAGAAAAAAAACATTAAGCACAACTATGAAAAATATAAACAAATTTTTAATTGATGAAAATATATAAACCAAAATTTTGGGACAAAAAAAATAGCATTTTTTCAATTATATTAATGCCTTTTACAGCTATGCTTGTCGTAGTAAGTTATTTAAAAAAAAAATTCACCTCCACCTCTGCATTTAGAATTCCAGTTATATGCGTAGGTAATATATATATAGGAGGTACCGGGAAGACTCCTTTGTCGATTTATATTGCTCAAAAACTCTCTGGTGTTGGAAAAAAACCAGTGATTATCAGAAAGTTTTACAAAAACCACAGTGATGAACATAATTTAATTAATGCTCATTATGCTAATTTAATTCTTTGTAAGAATAGAGTTAATGGAATAACTGAAGCTGAAAATAGAAAGTTTGACAGTGCTATTTTAGACGATGGGTTTCAAGATCATAGTATAAAAAAAAATTTAAGCATAATTTGTTTTAATCAAAGTCAGCTAATTGGTAATGGATTGATTATCCCTTCAGGTCCACTAAGAGAGAGTCTCAATTCACTTAAAAAAGCTCAAATAATAATTATTAATGGTAAAAAAAGTTTTGAATTTGAAGAAAAAATTTTAAGAATAAATAATAACATAGAGATTTATTATACAAAATATAAACCAACTAATATTGATGAACTGAAAAACAAAGAATTGCTAGCCATTGCAGGAATTGGTAACCCAAATAATTTCTTTGACTTACTATCAAACAATAATTTAATCATTAAAAAAAAAATTGTATTTCCAGATCATTATAATTTTAAAAAATCTGAATTTAAAAAGATTATTAAAGAAGCTGAGGAAAATAATTACCAAATTGTCATGACAGAAAAAGACTACTATAAAGTAAAAGATTTTAATTTTAAAAACATAATGTATCTTAAACTAAAATTAGAGATTGAAAATTCAAATAATCTAATGGAAAGAATTTCAAAGTTATATGTTTAAATCAATAAATTATTTTGTTCAGTTCATATTTATTTTAATTTTGTTTATTTTTGCACGTTTAATAGGTTTAAAATTAAGTAGAAAGTTCTTTTCCTGGTTTTTTTCATTTGTTGGTCCTTTCTTTAAATCAAAAAAGATTATTGAAAATAATTTAAATATTTTTTCAAATAACTTTTCGATAGAAAAAAAGAGAGAAATAATTTCGAATATGTGGAAAAATTATGGGATGACTTTCATTGAATATATTTATCTGAATATTTTTAGAAAAAATACACACCATATAAAAATTGATGGAGAAAATAATTTAAACAAATTAATTGATAAAAAAAAACCAGTGATTTTTGTTTCAGGCCATTTTGCAAATTTTGAATTAATGTCTATGGAAATAACAAAAAAAGAGATTAAGTTAGCTACAATATATAGACCTTTAAATAATTATTTCTTAAATCCTTTGATGGAATATCTGCGAAAAAAATATGTTTGTAAAAATCAAATTAAAAAAGGAATAAATGGAGTAAGAGATGCAATTAATTATATCAATAAAGATTTTAGTATTGCATTAATGATTGATCAAAGAGTCAGTGAAGGAGTAAAAATTAATTTTTTTGATAAACCTGCCTTAACAACTACATTGCCTGCCCAACTTGCTATTAAATATAATCTAACAATTATACCTGTTTTTATAGAAAGATTAAAAAAAGGTAATTTTAGAATTGAATTTCAAAATGAAATTGATTCAAAACATTTTAAAGATAAGATTGAACTAACAAAAAAATTAAATGAAACACTGGAAAAAATGATTGAAAGAAATCCTAATCAATGGATTTGGACACACAATAGATGGAAGTGAATTTTTATTTTTTTTTATAATTTTTTTTTTTTCTATTAACTTCTACAGGTGAAAAATAAGCTTCTTGTAATTCAACATTCCAATAATTTAAGTCTTGTAACATTATTTTTTTGCCAGAAATTGCACAAATAACATAATCTCCCTCTTCAATTACATCAAAAGAGTTGTGCTTAAAATTAAGTTTAGCTTTTTTTTTAGTCATCAATAAATTATACAATATATCATTTAACATGAATATTGGATTAATAGGTAGCGGTGGAAGAGAGCATGCTTTATGCCAAAAACTATATGAGTCTAAATTATCAAAAAAAATTGTATGTTTTCCGGGAAATGCTGGCACTGAAAATATTGCTGAAAATGTAAGAGTTGATATTTTAAATTTCAACAACCTTTTAAAGTTAATCAAATATCATAAAATAGATGTAGTTATTGTAGGCCCTGAAGAACCTTTAGTAAAAGGGCTAGTAGATTTTCTAAATAAAAATAAAATTAAAGTTTTTGGCCCTAATAAATATGCTTCAAAATTAGAGGGATCAAAAGCATTTATGAAGAGTTTGTGTAAATTAAATAAAATACCAACAGCAAAATTTAAAATTTGTAAACGAAATAAACAAGTTATTGATTTTATTAAAAAAAGTAAATTTCCTTTAGTTGTTAAAGCAGATGGCCTTGCTGCAGGTAAAGGGGTGACCATCTGCAATTCAAAAAAACAAGTAATAAATATTTCAAATAAGATTTTTAAAGGAAAATTTAAATCCTCTAAAATACTTGTATTAGAAGAATTTTTAAAAGGTGAAGAGGCTAGTTATTTTTTAATAGTGGATAAAAATAATTTCAAATTTTTTGGTTCCGCCCAAGATCATAAACGTGTTGGGGAAAATGATAAAGGACCTAACACTGGTGGAATGGGAGCTTATTCACCGGCACCAATAATAAATAAAGGAATTGAAAATAAAATAATTAATAAAATTGTGAAACCAACTCTATCAGCACTTAGAAGAAAAGGTAAACCTTACACCGGTTTTTTATATGTAGGCCTTATGATTGTTGATAATGAACCTTTTCTAATAGAATACAATGTACGAATGGGTGATCCCGAATGCCAAACAATATTACCAAGATTGAAAACTGATTTACTTAGAATAATAGTTAATGCATTAAAAAACAAACTTAAACATACTAAAATTATTTTTGAAAAAAAAAAAAGTATGACAATCGTTTTATGCTCAAAAGGTTATCCGGGTAATTACAAAAAAAATAGAATTATTAAACACATTAACCAAATTAAATTGACAAAAAGTAGCTTTATCTATCATGCTGGAACAAAACTTGAAAATAATCAAATTTTAACTAATGGAGGAAGAGTTTTAAATTTTACTCATACCGGTTTAAATTTTCTTAATATTAGAAATAAAATTATAAAATTAATTAAAAAATTGAATTGGAAAGATGGTTTTTTTAGAAAAGATATAGGTTGGAAAATCATCAAAAAATGAGAATAATAGGTGGAAAATTTAAAGGTAAAAAAATTTTTTATTTAAAGAATTCTGTTACACGTCCGTTAAAAGACTCTATAAAAGAGAATATCTTTAACATTCTAATACATTCAAATTTAATACCTGCAACAATTGTTGGTGCAAATATTTTAGATGTTTATTCAGGCGTTGGGTCTTTTGGTTTAGAATGTATTTCTAGGGGAGCAAAAAAAGTAACATTTGTTGAACAAGATAAAAAAGCCTTGCTCGTACTTGAGCAAAATTTGATAAGATTGTCTATTAATAATCAAGCTCAAATTATAAGAGATAAAATAGAAAATATGTTATTGAAAAATACAAAAAAGAAATATGATATATTTTTTTTTGATCCACCATTTGCAGATAATGAATTTATTCAAAATTTCAAACTAATAAAAAAGAATAAAATTTATAACAATAATCATATAATTGTTATACATAGAGAAATAAATTCAAAAGATACTTTTGATGAGTATTTTAATATCATAGAAATCAAAAAATATGGGCGTTCGAAAATAATATTTGGACGTTTTAATTAAGTATTCTAAGTGTATCCTGCTTAACTTGCTCTACGGCAGGCTGATCATAAGGATTAATTCCGCTCAATTTAGCAATCAAAATAGTTTCTAAAATATAATATGAAATTAATTCTCCTAGAGTTTCCTCATTTAGATTTTTTATTTCAAATTCTCTAAAAGGGATTTTTTTTCTAATTAGTGATTTAATGAGAGCATTCTTTTGAGCTATCTTGATTTGATCAAGACTTTTATTGTGTAGATGGTTGATTTGATTAGCTACTTTTTTTGTTTTAATTTTAGTTTTCTTTTCACCAATAAAACTAAAAATATAGAATATTTTGTCTTTAGGGCCGTCCAAATATAATTGTAATAAACTGTGATGATCTTTTGGTGCATTAGATACAATGGGTAAAAATCCTTTTGCATTTTTTCCTAAGCTTTCAGATATTAATTGTTGGCACCAGTATAAGAATTTTTCTAATTGTGGAACATAATTTAAAAAAATTAAATTTGTAAAACGTTCTTGATTTAATAAATTTGTTAATTTAATAGAATTATCTTTTAATAAATTTTTATCCTTGTTAAATAAATATTTCTTCAAATTTTTTCTTAATTTAACTATATTTATTCCCATTAAATAAGCTGGAACAATTCCTACCTCGGATAAAACTGAGAATCTACCTCCAATATGCTTTTTATGTTCTATGAAGAATAAATTAAACTTTTTTGCCAAAAAAGATAATACATTATTATTTTTTTCAGAAATTAAAATTATATTTTTTGATTTTTTTTTTATAATATTTATTGATAAAAGATTAGATAAAGTTTCCGTTGTATTTCCAGATTTTGAAATAACTAAAAAAAGTGTTTTACTGATATTTTCTTTTTTTTTAAAAGATATAATTTTATCAGAATCAATATCATCAAAAAAATAAACCTTTTTTTTAATCTTTTTTTTAAAGCAATTATAAATTGCCTCAGATCCTAAAATCGAACCTCCCATACCAATTATTGCAATCGTTTTAAAGTTTTTAAATTTTTTTATGTCTTTGAAATTAAAATTAAATTTAAAATCATTACTTAAAACATTGTAAGTTTCTCTTGAGCGATCAATATTATCTATTATTTCTTTAATGTATTTCTGAAAATACCTGGATATTTTTTTTGTATAATTTTTTTTTAAATAATTTTTATGAATATTATTTTTTATCTGTAAATTTTTTTTCACTTACGAATTCTATTAATTATTGATTCTTCAACGGAGGAAGATTTATTTTTATTAATATTTTTTTCATTAGATGTTCTCATGATCCTCTTAATTTTATCAGATTCCTTTTCATTATTGTTTGCTTCAGATAATGAACCAGGTTTTGGAATTTTGCTATAATCCGGTGGTAGCACTAAAGGTTCTTTCTTCTTTATCAAAAATTCATCTGTGGTTTTTATTTTTTCATTACGCAATACTTTCCCTGCCTCTTTAAATGATGCGCAAGAGTAAAGAAGTAACAAAGTTATTAAAATTATATTAATTTTTTTCATTTACTATTTGTTGTTAAAAATTCTCTCATAAGAAAACCAATTATTCCTAGCGTAATAAAAATATCTGCAATATTAAATGTAAACCAATGAAAATTTTTGTAGTGTAAGTCAATAAAGTCTGGCACTGCATTTAAAAAAATTCTATCATAAAAATTACCTAAAGCACCACCAATAATTATTGAAAAAATTATCTTCTCATACTTTTCAGCTTTAAAGGCCATATAAAATAATATTAGAATTATTGATGCAATAAAGATCGAAATTATACTGTAAAAAATAGTTGATGTTGAACTTAATATCCCAAATCCAATGCCAGTGTTCCACACTAAATTTATATTTATAAAGTTGTTAATATAAAAAATTTCTTCATTAAAATGCTTTAATATTTCAAATTTTGAATATCTATCTAATGCAAATATTATAGCCACACTCATTATAAACAGTAGATTTTCTTTTTTTAACGATAATCTAATTTTATTTATATGTGTTGATATGGGATTCATTTAATAAGTTGTTATTTAATATCAGTACACCTCTGGCATTTTTTCTCTAGAATTTTCCAACACCTCGGGCATTTATTTCCATCAGTTTTTTTGACTTCTATTTTTATTTCATTTTTTTTATCTGATTTTATTTTTTCTGCCTTAGATGTAATAAAATATTCAGCTAAATCTAGCCCTTCTAACAAGTTAAAATTACTTTCGTCTGCTATAATTTTTATTTCTGCTTCCAAACTTGAACCGATTTCTTTATTTGATCTTTTTTCTTCTATTGCTATGTTTGCCTCTTGCTTAATTTTAAATAATTTTGTCCATTTATCATTTAAATTGTTGTTTTTCCAATTTTCTGGAATTTTCACAAAAGAATTTTCGTGAATACTTTCTTCATTTTTATTTATCAAACTATAAATTTCTTCTGTAGTAAAAACTAAAATTGGAGCAAACCATTTTAATAGACTTTCTAAAATAATATTTAATACAGCAACACAATTTTTGCGTTTTTTTGAGTTCAAACTATCGCAATAAAGAACATCTTTTCTTATATCAAAATAAAATGAAGATAAGTCCAATGTGCAAAAATTTAATAATTCTCTAGAAAGTTTATGAAAATTATAATTTTTTAGATTATCTTTCACAGATTTGTCTATTACATGTAATTTATGAAGAATATATTGCTCAAGTTCATCTAATTTTTGAAAATCTAGTTTAGCAAAATCCTGTTTTTGATAATTATCTTTAAGATTTCCTAATATAAATCTAAATGTATTTCTTATTTTTCTGTAGGACTCTGCGTGTTGAGTTAAAATACTTTTATCGATTCTAAGGTCCTCTGCATAATCAGATGAAGCAACCCAAACTCTTAGAATATCAGCCCCATAATTTTTTAAAATATCGTCAGGAGAAATAACATTGCCTAATGATTTGGACATTTTCAATCCTTTGCCATCTACTACAAAGCCATGAGACAGAATACTTTCAAACGGTGCTTTACCCCTTGTACCGCAAGACTGTAATAATGAAGAGTGGAACCATCCTCTGTGCTGGTCCGAACCCTCTAAATACATATCTGCTGGCCATTTTAAGTCTTTACGTTTTTCTAAAACAAAGCTGTGTGTAGATCCACTATCGAACCATACTTCAACAATGTCATTTAATTTTTCATAATCATTTGAATTATAGGCGTCACCTAAGAAAACTTTTGGGTCATCTGTAAACCAACAATCAGATCCTTGTTTTTCATAAATTGAAGCTATTCGTTCAATTACTTTTTTATCTTTTAAAGGCTCTTTAGTTTTTTTATTAATAAAAATAGGAAGTGGAACTCCCCAGACTCTTTGTCTAGAAACACACCAATCAGGTCTTCCCTCAACCATTGATAATAATCTTTCTTTTCCTTTTTCTGGATAAAAAATAGTATCGTTAATCGCTTTAATAGCTTTTTTTCTTAAGTCATTTTTTTGCATAGAAATAAACCATTGTGGCGTCGCTCTATAAATTAGTGGAGCTTTTGATCTCCAGGAATGAGGGTAGCTGTGATTTAATTTATCATTTTTTAGTAATTTATTTTGCTCCTTTAGTTTTTCTATAACAATGGGATCAGCTTTAAAAACATGAGTATTAGTAAAGTAAGGAATTTCTTTAGTGTAAAGACCTGCGGCATCTACTGTATAAAGTGAGGGTATATTATTTTTTAAACACAAATTAAAATCGTCTGGGCCGTGACTAGGTGCACAATGAACTATTCCTGTGCCTTGCTCTAAATTAACAAATTGTGCATCTAACATGGGCACATCGTAATTAAAATCCATTTTTATAAATGGATGAGAACAAATTGTTCCTGAAAGTTCTTTTCCTTTAAATGTTTTTAAAATTTGATAATTTTCTATTTCACAAGCTTTCGTGATTGAGTTTATTAAATTAGTCGCAACAACAATTTTTTTTTCTTTAAAATAATCTAATTCACCAATTTCAATTACTGAATATTCAATGCTATTATTAAATGCTAATGCTTTATTAGCAGGAATTGTCCATGGTGTTGTTGTCCAAATAACAACACTAGCATCTTTTAAATAATCATGACGAGTTTCTTTAATTTTAAATGCAGCATAAATAGTGTTAGACGTGTGATTCATGTACTCAACTTCAGCATCAGCAAGTGCAGTCTTTTCAACCGTAGACCAAAACACTGGTTTAAAGCCTTGGTATAAACTTCCATCTAAAAGAAATTTACCTAATTCTCTAACTATTTGGGCTTCTGCTTCATTGCTCATTGTTGAGTAATAATTTTCAAAATCACCTACTACACCCAATCTCTTAAACTCTTTAATGTGGACCTTTATCCAATTTTCAGCAAACTCTCTGCATTCTTCTCTAAAATCTTTTATTGGAACTTCATCTTTATTTTTTTTCTTTTTTTTATAT
>CERI01019139.1_pt1 | contig 11556 bp, 4 predicted proteins | sample 350261 | NCBI WGS metagenome assembly CERI01 (sample SAMEA2620979, study PRJEB7988) | marine metagenome | isolation source: saline water (ENVO:00002010), including
AAAAGACATTTAGGAAGTATACCTCCCAAAAAACATAAAATTTTGAGTGAGGATATTCATATAGTCATGTGCTGTTGGAAACGATTTCAAAACTTGGGACTCCAATTTAATATGTTAAATAATCAAACGCTTAGTAAAAATATACACTTGCACCTAGTAAATAATAATTATAACGAAAGAGGAAAATTAGAAAAAATGATAAATGCTTTGAAAAAAATATATACAGACATTAAGGTTAGCGTTTCACATTATAAAAATGAATATTCTTGTTTTCAAAGATATTTCTATATTAAAGAACAGTTATTAAAAAAATACAAATCCGATTATGTTATTATAATAGACGACGACCAAATATTTCACCCATCATGGGTTGAAAAGATGTGGAATCTACGGAAACCGAAGATATATACCGGTTGGTATTGTAAAAAATGGATAGATAATTATGATTATTGGGATGGAGCAATTATAGGAATGGTTGAATCGCAAATGTCCACCAAAAAACATATTAAACATGTAGATTATGTAGCTGGGTGTGGATTTTTAATAGATACAGCAATTTTTCATGATAAATCTTCTTTTTGGAATATACCAACTGATTTGCCAACAAGTATTTATGACAAGGATGATTTATGGTTATCTTTTATTGCAAAATATGAGCATAAATACATATTAGAACGTTCCTTTTTGCCTGAATATAGAAATATAAATTATATGAGCAAACAATCGAATGATGTATCATTGTGTAATAAACTGGGCGATGTAAAGCAAATACTATTTGACTATTTAATAAAAAAATATATCGTATAATACGACCACATTTTTATATTTTAGTATATAAATGTGGAATCAATTGAATAAAAGAGGAGCTCCTCTTACAAGCGGTCGTTCAAGTAGTCAAAAACGATTAGCAAGGATTCAATATCATAATGAAATGGCACGAAGACAATATATAGCTTACCAAGAAGAATTAAAAGATAAAGAACAACGACGTGCGGAAAAGGAAAGAAAACGACACGCCGACAGGTGTAAAAAACTTAATCTTCCTACTAGTGCAACTTCAGACGAATGTAGAGATCTTGAAAATAAATTAGAACAAATAAATTTAGAAAAAAAAAGATTGGAAAATGAAATAATTATGAGGAAGAAAATGAAAGAAAAAAGATTGGAAGAAGAGAGGTTGGAAAAGGATAGGTTAGAGAAAGAAAGGTTGGAAGAGGAGAGGTTGGAGAATGAAAGGTTGGAAAAGGAAAGGTTGGAGAAAATAAGATTGGAGAAGGAGAGGTTGGAGAAGGAGAGATTGGAGAAAGAGAGGTTAGAATTTGAAATACTTAAACAAAAAGAAATTAATCAATTAAAATTAGAGTTAGAAAATGTAAAAGCTGAAGCGGAAAAGTCAAGGTTAGAAAGGTTAGAAAGAGAAAAGGTAGAAAGGGTCAGAAAAGAAAAAGTAAGGTTGGAGAAAATAAGGTTGGAAAAAGTAAGGTTGGAGAAAATAAGGTTGGAAAAGGAAAGGTTGGAGAAGGAGAGGTTGGAGAAAATAAGGTTGGAAGAGGTAATGGTTGAAAGAGAGCAAAAAAATCGAAAATTTAATATTTTAATTCGCAACACGTACAGACCTAATATGTTTAAAGAATGTATTGAAAGTGTACAGGAACAAACTCATATTATACCAATTTTAGGAAATAATGTTAGAATAATTTGTTGTTATGATGATAAGCGTAGTTCGAAATATTTAAAAAAATACAAAACCATGTTTAAAAATATTAATTTATTAGAAATAGTACCAAATAAATCAAATACTCTTCAAGAATATAATTTATACTGTAATAACCTTATGGACAAGGTGAAAGATGGGTGGATTTTATTTTTAAATGACGACAATAAATTTCTCAATAAACATACGCTAAGTAATATTTCAAAGAACATAGATAACGAAGATGATATTATATTTTGGAGTATCCCATTGGGCGATGCTAAAAAAAATAATGTATATGCAAAAATGTTGAAAAATATAGACATGAATACGGGTAAACAGATGACGTGTGATGCATGGAAAACTGGATTTTGCGTTCATTCAAAACATATACATAAAGCGCGAGCTACTGCCGGTCATGATGGATTGGATAACTTTTTGGCTAATTTGCTTAAAAAAAACAAATTTAATAAAAAGTTTTTAGATCAAATAGTTGTTCATCCTGTATATAACAAACGATTATTTGGTTTGCGAGAAGAAGATTATGACTTGCATGCATTGATACGAGAAAGATGTATAAAACAATGTTATATTTCTGAAAAGATAGCTCATTTAAAGTCCATAATACAAACAAATTATAAAATTACGGATTATGATAATAGAGATAGCCCTTGTATATTTTTTGGATTATATGATGATAATGATATTTCAATTATAAGAAATCATATACACGGTGAAAAATATATAGTTCCTATGGGTATAAGATATTTATATGATGATACCAAAAGTGAAAAGGGTTGGGGCGAAAATCATAATTCTGACTTTGATAATTATAAAAAAACTTTGACAGTAAATCCATTATTTTTAAGCATTTCTGACAAAATGACCGATTTATTTAAGTATAATAAAGAATATAGCGTTAGAATTCATTTTGATTGCGTTGACAAAATGTTATTTAAACCTACGTCGAGATTGGGTACGAAAATTTTTATTTTCAACGGCAAAACACCAAATTTGAGAAATGCGAGCATATATGGAAAAAAATACATAGATCAAGTTGTTAAACACTTTCCGAATACTGAGATTATATGGAGTAGTATGACAAATGTACCTTATCATAAACTTTCGGAAATATACAATCAAGTGGCTATAGGACTTTGTTTAACAGAACAAAAACATGAAGTAGCAGGATTGAAGGAAATGAATTTTATGAATATACCAATTATTCATAATCACTCAATCTTTGGATTAAAATGGAAAAATGTTGATGATATTATGAATATAATTAAAAAAAAAATTAACCTCATACACGAGGTGTGTCCAATTAGTCAAATTAGACATAAAAAAATATTAATCAATAGTCATTCGTATTTAAATGACAATGCAGGCGATACTATAATGGTATCGAATTATATGAATTTACTTATGAGAGATAATAATCACATCACATTAATAACAAAATATAAATGCCCTGATTTTATAAGAAATTTAATCTATAAAAAGTATACGATCGTAATAACAGGTGATGATACAAAAAATATTATGAATGCTATTGATAGATATATGTATAGTGTTGATTATGCATTAATAAGAAATCATGAAGTGCTAGAGGAAATGAAATCTAAACCATATTTAAACAGAGTAATATTTTATGGGCTAGATTGTCATATGGATGGTCTTAAAAAAATGAACAACAAATTTCATTATATTATCACGCAAAGTGAATTATTAAAGAAAAAGTTGGTTAAAAATAATATAGACTCTGAAAAAATTTATATAGTACAACCTATTGCTTTTAAGTATGATTTTAATTTACCAAAAAAAAATGATAATGAAATTCGTTTAGTTTATTGTGGAACATTACGCGATGAAGAAAATATTTTGGAAATCATCGAAGAGTTCCAAAAAATTCATAAAAAAAGACCTGAAGTGGTTTTAAAAATAGTATATGGGAAAATTCATGGTGATGTAACTTTTACTAGAAAGGTAAATGAATATATCAAAAATGGGGTAAAGGGAATAACATTCAAACATAATTTAAGTCATAAAGATGCATGTTATGAAATTGCAACAGGTGATATTGGCATATGCTGGCGTAAAAATGGATGGGGTGATAATGGAGAAGTAAGTACGAAGGTTAGGGAGTACAAGATGTATGGTTTGAAAATAATAAATAATATAAATTTAATGAAGAATATAAAAGATTATCAAAAAAAAATAAATATTAAGTTTGGAGAAAAATACACACCTATAGAAAAAAATCTTTTAACTAATATTGAATATGATTTTACATACAAAATTATTACATCTAATACATTAACAAAAATATATCTTTTTAAAAATGTCTTTTACAAAATTATATGTGAGAATAGACATTATGTAACTCTTTATGATGAAAATAACTTAAAAGATAATATATTTAGAAATTGTCTTCATGGAAAAAAAAATACATATTTTAATGTAAAGAATAATGGTTTATATTATATAAGAATCAATACAAAAAATAAAAATGAAATAATAAATATTGAAAATTATATATCTTTAAATTATATTTGCGGGGACAATGTTTTTATGTTAAATTTAAATCATCAAAAAGATAAATTTACTATAAATGAAATGATACTAAATAAGATGGGTATAATGGTAAATAGATTTGAAGCAATTAATGGATATGATAAAAAATATGACGAATTATGGAATAAAATATTAAATACACCATTTAATAATTTAGAAAAAAAGTTAGGAAGAAAATTAATCGTTTCAAGAGGAAGTATGGGATATTTATTAAGTATGGAAAAAATATTTTCTAATATTAAAAATAGTTATTTATGCGTTTTTGATGATGATATATTGATTAGTAAAGATTTATCTATTGAAAAATTAACAGAAATATTAGTAAATTATTCTGATTTTAATATCTTAAAATTTGGTTCATCACAATGGAATTTTGATAATGTAAAAATTCTTAAGAATTTTTATTATCCAAACGATTTTAGTAATGGTAGTTTTGCATGTATGTATAAATCTACAACATATAAAGATATATTACAAAAAATTAGAAATTTCAATGAACCATTTGATTTTTCACCATTAAGGCAATTTAATAATAATAAATTATATATAATATATCCAAATATAATTATAGCAAATTTATCTGATGTATCTACAATAACCAATAAAGTTAGAAATTCCGATTACGAAAGATTTAAATGGGATTTAAATAATTATATTAAGTTGCCATACATTAGTAATAAAAAATCTTTAATAAATAATAATAATAGTAACAAAAATTTACATTTTATAATTGGTATTATTACCTTTAAAAGAGTAACCTATTTAAAAAACTTGATAAATTTAATGATAAAAACATTAAGCTCTGATTATTTTTTTACAATTATAATATCAAAAGGATTAGATTTATTAGAAAGTGAACATGTTGAATTAGAAGAGTTTTTAATAAACAGTTTTAAAAAATTTGATAATATTAATTTGATAATAAATTATTCTTATTTACATTATAATTATCATACATGCAATTCAATATTAAAATTATCTGAAAATATTGAATATGATTTTGGATTTATTTTGAATGACGACATTTTAGTATATGATGATTGGTACATAAAATATTATAATTGTTCAAAAAAAAATAATATAGAACATTTATGTTGGCTTCAAGATAAAAAAACTACAATAATAGATGAAAATAAAAATTTTAAACATAATGGTAGTGTATTTAACGCTAATGGTGTTTTACTAACTTTTACAAAAAATTTAATTAAAAATGTTGGTTTTTTTAATGAAACTGATTTTAAAGTAAGAGGTCAATCACATATAGAATGGTCATTAAGATGTTGTAATAAAGGATATAATAATAAAACTACCTTTTATGATATTCTAGATTCAAATCAACTTGTAAAATTAAATACTAAAAATTATTCTTCAGCAATATCTCATACACCTTACTTTGATAAAGTAATTCATTTTGTCGATAAATATGAATTAGAAAAAAGAAATAGATTATTAAATAAAATATATAATAAATAAGAAACTTTGTATTTACACCCTTGAAACTTTAAAACGCCGACTTAATTACCGAATACTATCTTATTAATTCAAGAGTTTTCATTAATAAGTCTTTGTGAAAGAAATTTAAAAAAGCTGGAACTCCAAAATATTTTTTGTCTATATTTCTTGTAAGATGATTGAGTTCATTCACTATTTCTTCATCAAAACAAGTTTTGTAATTTATTATTTTGAAATATTCACTTATTGATATAAATATATCATTTGAATATATATTACAATCAAAATCTAACTTTAATATATTTTTAATTGGTTGATATATTACACATATTTGGTTTGAATGATTTGAAAAATTCTCATAAACACCACCTAAATTTTCAATATATCCTAATTTTTGTAGTAATTGATTAGTAAGTTCTATAAAAAACAAATTGTTAGGATGTGCTCTGTTTTGAAATAATCTTTTTTTTTTATAATTATTCTTAACATATTCAAACATATTACAGCATCCTAATTCATCCATTTTTTTAATATTATTTAAATTACTCTTTAAATTTTCAAAAACAGTATCTTCATCTATATTTATGTTTGCAGTTGCATTTTCTATTTGAGATATAGTTTTATTTTCATTAATCAGTTTAAGTGTTAGTTCTTCATAAAAATAACCACTGAATCTATAATGGGGCAATATAAATATTTTATTCGTTTCTGCAATTTGTTTGATATAATCATGATTTAACATTCCTCTATCATTTTTTATATATTGTATAATCAATACATCTGCTTTTTTTATTAATTCAACATCATAATTCGTTAAATTTTGATCAATGAGATATGTACCAGATGCATAATTGATATGATAAATATCATAATCATTTAATATTTTATGATTATACCTTTTAATATTTCTGATAATATATCCTGCATGACAATTCATAGTGAAAACAATTTTTTTTTTCATTATAATTATATATAATATATAATTAGAATTAGACAAAAAAAAATTAGGATTTATAGCTCTTAAAAACAATATTACACTTTATAATTAGTTCTATATTTTGCACAGCCAATAATAAGTTTGTCAATATTAACATATTCTTTAATAACTGTGCTATAATTACTTGCAATAAATAATGATATTTGGTCTAAAAATCTTTTATCTTTAAGATTATAATATTGATATAAATACATTTTATAAAATAAGTCAATAAAATTAGTATTGTAAATTAAAACTTTATTCATAGAACATTTTTGATAAAGTGGTGCAGTTTTCTGCCCCCCTACTAATATTAATTTGGTATCAGAATTCTTAGTACAATTAATAACATCTGAAAATATAGATTTACAATTAAATATCGTATCAATATTAAAAATAAATGATTTTTCAAATTTAATATTTTTTCTTAAAAAATACAATCCAAATATCCTTAAAGATTGATAATATTCACGATTTGGCATATTATAATTATTAAATAAAATATATCCTATATTATTAAATTTATTAAGTTTGTTTTTAATGATTGCATAATCATTCTCATCACAGCATATAAAAATGGTTTCTTTTTTATTTAGTAGGTTTTCATAATATTTAAAAAAATACTTTTCAAAATATATTTTATCAGCGGATGTTATTATAATATTATTAGATATTTGTTTTATATTATGTGTATCAATTCTTGAAAAATTAAAATATTCCTTTGATTTTATTAATAATTTATCATTTGAAAAGAATGTGTTATTAATAGTCTTAAATTTCCAGTAATAAGGTTTTAGATTATATAAAAAAATATTATCAAATTTGTGCAATAAATTATTTAAGAATTGAAAGATATGAAAGGAATTAATATGAAATAAATTAACCCAAGTTTTAAAAAAATTATATGAAATACAATCTAAATTCATAATTTTATTAAGGTGATATAAATAGTCATATTTTGTAGATGGTTGCAACAAAGCACCGTCTTTGGTACATCCAGCTGGTTTAAAAGGTGGATGGTTTGTAAAAAAAGATTTAACATTTTCACCATAATATTCTAATAATGATATTATTAATATCTTCTCACTACTTTTTCCGTCCCATAATTTCATACTACTTTTACATTCCTTTAATTCTATTTCACTAATTTTACTAATCATTTGATTGGTTCCATGATTTTCAATTAAGGTACTTGGTCTTTCTGTATTTTCACGTAAAGTAAAACAAGGAATATCTAATGCAGTTGTCTCTTCTTGTAACCCACCACTATCTGTCACTACATATTTACAATTTGCCATTAAACATGTAAATTCTAAATAGCCCAATGGATCTTGTAAAATAATATTTGGATTTTCTTGGACTTTTTGTAAATAACCCAATTTTTCCAAATTATTTTTTGTGCGAGGATGAATAGGATATACAAGTTTCTCTGTTTTACTCAACTCTTGTAATTCGTCAAATATTTCCCGTAACTTATCCATATCGTCTACATTACTTGGACGATGTAAAGTAATCAATATATATTCTTTTGATTTCACACCTAATTTTTCGTGATATTTAGTATCTAAAGCTTGTTGTAAATATTTTTTCTGAGTATCAATCATTGTATTGCCTACTAAATAAACATTTTCAGTAATACCACTAGAATTTAAATTATCTACACCACTTTGTTCTGTGATAAAATAATATTTAGTAATATGATCTGTTAAAATACGATTAACTTCTTCAGGCATTTTAATATCACCACTTCTTAATCCACTTTCAACATGTGCAATATCAATATTTAACATTTTAGATGCTAATCCAGCAGCCAATGTACTAGTTACATCACCAAATACAATTACTAAATCTGGTTTTAAATGTTCAAACTCTTTTTTAAGTTTATCTCTAATTTCACCCATTTGACCTAATTCGCCTTGATATTCAATTAAATCTTTGATAACTTGGTCTTTATTTTTAAGATATTCTTCATTATTAATATACAATTTATCATCAAAATCTCCTGCCTTAGTTCTTTTATCTAATGTTAAATGAATATCTGGATGTGGAAATTTTAATTGTTCAAAAAACACTTTACTCATTTTTTCATCGAAATGTTGTCCAGTGTGAATTAAAGTTAAATTAAAATCCTTTTTCAAAGCCTCATAAACTGGAAAGGCTTTCATGAAATTTGGACGAGCTCCAATAATAAAAACAATATTTTTCATTTATAATATATTGTTTTATTAATAACTCAATTTTTGTACACATTTATTATCGAGATGAGTATCTCTAACTTCATTTTTTTCTTGGCAAACGCTGTCTAAAACTTTATTTTTTGTGTTTTTATTTTTCATGTAATGGTTTAAAGCTTGGGTATCTTTTGGAAAACAAGCTCCTCCATAACCTAATTTACCATCTGGTCCAGGAACACATGTATGCATGGGATTGATCCATTTATTTTTCAACATAAGACTTTTAATCTTATTAAAATCAGAACCGTTTTTTTTACAAAGCAAATAATACTCGTTAAATAGCATAATTTTACTAGCATAAAAACTATTACACATAATTTTCATGCTTTCGCTTTCCAATGAAGAACATTCGCTAATCTCTGCATTAGGATAATACATAGTGTAAAAATCTTTCAATAATTTCATGTTTTCTTCTGTACAATTAACTCCTTTCCCCAAAACAATATGCGTTTGATTATGGAAGTCTTCGTAAGCAGTACGGGCAGTTAAAAATTCTGGATTATGACATATTTGTAACTGAGGATACTTTTTTGATAATATTGTAGTTGTCTCGGGTTCAATAGTTGATTTCAATACTACAAGCCCTTCGTAATTGTTTTCAACCAATTGTTCACACACCGCATGAATAGCTTTTTTGTTATATTCTTTTGTTTCTTCATCAAATAGAGTAGGTAAGCACAAAAATACTATAGATGCTTCTAAAGTATTTTCAAATTTACCTATACCTCCATCTTTATATTTGTCATATCCTACAACGTGAACCATTTTTTTAGTAAAACTTTTAAACATTGCTCCTCCTACAAATCCCAAACCAATAATTCCTATCATTATATTTATGCAAAATATAAAAATACTTCAGAAATTACTCATAAATTTCTTATTAAACTATTTAATCCATTTGAAAAATTAACAGTAATTGCCCATCCCAAATCTTTTAATTTTTGATTACTTATATAATATCTCTGATCATTGAATGGTCTGTCTTGTATATAACTAATCCACTTATCATAATCTTCCGTTTCGTGTATATTTTTAATAAGTATTCGCGCAACTTCCATTATGGAATATTCCATTCCCTCATCGCAACCGATATTGTAAATTTCACCAATTTTACCCTTTTCTAAAATACATTGAAACGCTGTAGCGGTATCGTGCGAATGTAGAAAGGCTCTAACACAATCTCCTTTTCCTTGTATGGTAACTGGTAATCTATTCTTAAGTTGTTGAATAAATCTAGGGATAACTTTTTCAGGATATTGATTTGGTCCATATACATTATTACCACGAGTTATTACAATAGGCATGTTAAATGAGTGATTATATGATTGGGCTAACATTTCGGCAGCGGCTTTTGTAGCAGCGTAAGGATTTGTAGGGCATAATATAGACTGTTCCGTTTTATGATTTTCATTCATATCTAATAAAGATTCTCCATATACTTCATCTGTTGAAACATGTATAAATTTCTGAATACTACCATATTGTCGCGTTACTTCCAACAAAGTATGAGTTCCAACTATATTGTCTTGAGTATACTGCAATGCATCAGAAAATGAATTTTGTACGTGCGATTGTGCAGCAAAGTGAATGACATGTGTCGGTTTATGAACATTGAATACGTGCTTTACCAAGTCTATTGAACATAAATTACCTTTTACAAAAGTATATCGATTGCAATTTCGCCATTCTAAATTCACATTTGTTTCACTTGCGCAATAATACATAGCATCGAAATTAACCACTTTAATTTTGCCGAATCTCTCCATAATCAAATTAATAAAGTTTGATCCAATGAAACCGTAACCTCCGGTCACTAATAATACTGTATTTGACGAGTTCTTAAAATCATTACAATTCTGTTTTTTTAAAGGAAATTCATAATTTTTATATTGTTCTAATATTTCTCGCACACTGTCTTTTATTGATTTTACTTCCGGAAAAAGCGCTTGTAATTTTGTAGTATCAAGAAAATTATTAGATCTATCGGCTGCTAGGATCTTTGCTTGTTCTTCTTGGGAAAAATTTTTCCATTCAAATTCAGGATCAACAATTTCTTTATACATCTCAAGAATTTCATTATGACTAATAAGACCAGGATTTGTTAAATTTAATGTACCGTGCTGATTTGACAGTGCCAATTTTAATGCAATTGGTAGTAGTTCAGGTAAAACAGTCATGGAATTCTGTATACTACATATTTTTTCATATGTAGTTATTTTGGTAATAAAATTCCGTGAATTAGGAATACCCGTGATTGGCATTCGAATGCGCAGATTTAAAACTTTGGGAAATAATGCCATTAATTGATCTGTGAACCCTTTAACAATCGAATAACCTGATCCAAAAAAATTAGGTGTTGAGTCTTCTGTGAATCCATTGACTTCTTTACCAAAAGGGTGATCATCGTCGTATTTGAATATACACCCAGTACCAAGGTAGGTTAAATGAATATTCATATCATCGCATAACTTTGCTAACGTAATTGGAGAGAATAAATTATCTCTTATATTATCTACAAGTTTACCAGGTTGTTCAAGATAATCAATTGTGGTATATACCTTATCTCCAATTTTACCATGAGTTCTGCCGATAAAACAAAAGACGTGGGTAGGGGTTTTATCTCTTAG
>CERI01005745.1_pt1 | contig 11552 bp, 12 predicted proteins | sample 350261 | NCBI WGS metagenome assembly CERI01 (sample SAMEA2620979, study PRJEB7988) | marine metagenome | isolation source: saline water (ENVO:00002010), including
ATTAGCCATTCACTTTGTTTCAGCATTTTTTGGTAATTGTCTGCTGTTACTTCAAATGAAATTGGCTTAATGGTTAGTTTATTACATTCGGTAACAAATTTTTTATAGTTGCTTATCTTAGATTTTTTTAAAAGACTGGGATTTGTTGTAAAACCTGAAATTATTTTCTCTTTAGAATATAAACCTATATCTTCTAATGACCCACCATCTAAATATATTTTCATTTATTTAATACCTTACTTAATTTTTTTATTTTAACCATCATTTTCTTATATTTGAGAAGATTTTTATTTGTTGAATTATGTTTTTTAAATTTTTATCGTTATGCTTCAAAATCAATTCTTCTTTTGCAAAATAAAGATCATATTTAAGTTTAAAAATTTTTTTAATTAAAGAAAGATTTAATCCGGAATAACAAAATTGATCTAATGTGAAAAATATAAACCCATCTACTTTAGGTTTTTCTTTTAATTTTGATTTAAAAAAAAATTGCGTTTTAACTGATTTTATATCTTCATTTGTTACAAAAACAATTTTGCAACCATTTTTATCAGCAAAAAGACTGATTATTCTTTGTTGAATAGTTTGTGGAATTTTATCCATGCAACCAATATCAATGCATGAATACAATTTAATGTGTCCTTTATGCATTAATATATTTTTTTGGTTTTTTAGAAAGTTTAATTAATTTAAAATAATCAGGAAAGGTTTTTGAACCATATTTTGTGTTTAAGTTTTTAAATCTAAAATTTAATGAAAATCTAGTTTCCTTTTCAGAATTAATTGGAATGTAATGGAAAACTGGTGTCTGAAATAATAGCACCTGTCCATAATCACAAATAATCAAATTACTTCTTCTTTTAAAAAAGTTTTCAAATACATCATAGTTTTTATTTGGATTTAATAAAATTTTTTCAGCTCCATTTGTAAATTTTTTATTTAATAAATTCATAGATTTTGTTCCATAACAATCTACGAGTGGTAGCCAAAAAACAATTTCGTGAGGAGAATTTGGAGGGCTATCTCTATGTATTGGTGCAACAGATTTATCTTTTGGTCTGTGTATCACTAAATTCACATTTTTTTGACCTACAATATCACCGCCCAAAAGTATTTTTATTTCTTTAGAAAAAACTTTATAAAGTTTATCTATTAAAATATTATTTTTATTTATCTCTTTTATTGTATTCAACCTAATTCTATTAATTGTAGCATCATCAATTTTAATTTTATGAAAATTATTAAAAAAAAAATCATTAATTTTTTCGGAATAATTTATCTTAGATCTTTTGAGTTCTTTTTTTATTGTTTGTAATATTTGTTTTCTAATCATATTAATCATACTAATTTTATTAATTTGTATTATTGTAAAACCATTTTTTTTTAATTTTTTGAATTTATTATCTAAAGTCATTTGATTTTTATTTTAATTATTTATAATTGTTGAAATATATTTCATTACCATATTCATAGTTATCATCTGCATATCTTCTGCAATTTGCATATCATTAATATTGGAGTGCACAAAATAATCACATTTTTTTCTTGCGATTCCTCCATCAAAACCCAATAAAGCTAAGGTTTTAATTTTCTTTTTTTTCGCAACATTCAATGCATTAATTATATTTTTTGAATTTCCGCTGCCAGACAAAACAATTAATAAATCTCCCTTATTTCCTATAGTTTTAACTTGATGAGAATAGATCTCTGAATAGTTGATATCATTTGCGATACATGAAATTTTTGAAAAATTGCTGGATAAACTTAATATTCTTAATCCAATCTTTTTTTTGTTTAGTCCTAACATTAGGTCATTGCTTATATGTTCAGAATTAGCTGCACTTCCGCCATTTCCGCAAATTAATATTTGTTTATTATTTTTTATTATTTTTAAAAATAGATTGCTGATCTTTTTTATATCTTTAATCGATAATCTTTTTATCTCTTTAATTAAATTTTCTTTATAATTATTAATTTTTGTTATTTGCATTCTGAAAAATCAAAAATATTTCTTCCATGAGAAATATTACCTTTGCTCATTTTTTCAATTATATAAGGTAGTTGGGTATAATCATACGTTTTAATTATTAATTTATTAATTCTTTTTTTATTTTTGTTACAAATTTTTAAGTATTTATTTATATCATCCTCAGGTTTTATCTCTCCCCCACTAGAGCTTAAATAATTTTGTCCCTTATGTACTAAATTAGCATCAACTTTTATAATTGTTTTTGGGGACGGAACACCCAAAAAATATAAATTAGTTTGATCTGTTGAAATGCTCTGTGCAAACTCAATAGCTTTCAAATTACCTGAACATACGTAAATATTTTTTATGTGCTCTGGTTTCATATTTTTTTTATTTATAAGTATTGATTTATTAGATCCTACACTCTTTGATATTTTTAAATTCTTTTTTTTAATATCAAATGCAATAATTTTTTTTACTCCAAAAAATTTTAAACCGATAATTGTTGAAAGGCCAACTCCTCCACACCCTACAACTGCACATGTATCATTAATATCAGGTTTAGATTGATTAAAAATTGTACCAATGCCTGTTGATAAACAACAGCCTAATAAAGCTGCAAGTTTCATATTAGAATTTTTAGGTATTTTAGTGAGTCTATTCGATGATATAATTGAATAATTACTAAACGTAGTAATCCATCCAGCATTTAATTTTTTATTTTTTTTATATTTCAAACTTGGTGTAGGTGATTGAATTCCACTATTATTTTTCATCCAATGTAAAACCACATGATCTTCTAGTTTAAAATTATTGACTGATTTATGTTTATCAATAATTATGCCGCTAGCTTCATGGCCGAATAAGTGAGGTAAGAATCTATCTCTACCCATCTTTGAAGTATATTCTTCAATTTGCTTACCACATAATCCAGTATACAAAATTTTAACTAGAACCTGGCCTCTTTTTAATGATCCATTAATTCTAAATTCTTCAAATTTAAGAAACTTTTTTTTTTCAAGAACATAACCTTTTAATTTTATTTTTTCATTTATCATTTACATTGTTCCACCATCAATATTTATAATCGAGCCCGTAGAAAATTTTGTGGCATATTGAGAACATAAGAATAAAGCCCATGGGGAGACTTCATTGGCTTTACCAAGACGTCCAATTGCATGATGGTGTCTAAGAAAGTCATGCATTTTCGTTGGGTTGTTTCTTTTTACATTATCCCAATGTCCACCTTTAGCAAAAAGAGCTCCTGGCATTATACCTGATACTACAATATTTTTTTCACCCAATTCTCTAGCTAAAGCAGTAATATAAGAGTTTAGTAGAGTTTTTGAAGCAGCATATGGTCCAGAACCTCTTAATGCAATTGCTGATATTGAAGATATATGAACTATTTTTCCTGATCCACGTTTAATCATTTTAGGTATAAAAAAGTTATTAAGTTTTATTGCTATTCCAACATTGAAATTAATGACCTTAATCCAATCATCAAAATTAGAAAAAACTGACTTTTTATCTAAAGTTCCTCCAATATTATGAACTAGAAAATCTGGAGCAGGTTTGCTTTTAAAGTATTCAAATAGTTTATTAATTTGATCTTCTTTTGTTAAATCTAAATTTAAAATATGATTTCCTTTTACATTTTTATCTAATTTTTTTTTTAAATTTGATAGTTTGTTCTTATTTCTAGATACTAGAAAACATTTTGTTTTTTCTATAGAAAAGTCAATTGCAATTTCTTTTCCAATACCCTGGGAGCAAGCTGTAATTAAAACTTTTTTATTTTTTAATTTGAGATCCATAGTTATTACTACCAATTTTTATTTAAATTTATATCATTTTTTAATGAAATAAAATTTGGACCAAAAGTGTTATAGCTTTTTAAAACATTTTTTTTTGTTTCTATACCATCTTTTGGAAAATAAGATTTAATATTGCTAAACAAACTCATTAATTTTTTTGCATTTAACTCAGTGTGACTTGGACCAAGTGAAGGATAGTCAGCAAAACCAATTAATTTAACATTTACATTTTGTTGATCTATATCTAATTTAATCTGCTCAAAAGGTCTCTCAATTAAAAAAGGTGTGATTGTATAAACCCAAGGTTTTAACCCCTCCAATGCCATACCCGATGCTACTCCAATTAAACTTTGTTCACAAATACCTAGGTTGTAAAATTTTTTTGGATGGTTCGCTCTAAAATCATCAAAAATTCCAAACCCAATATCACCTACCAACAATACAATCTTATCATCTTTCTTTGCAATTTCATTAATAAGTTTACCAAAAGTTCTTCTCATATTTTAAGTCTTTTTCTACCAATATTGATATCATCTTCATTTAGTTTTCTAGCGTGCCAAACTGGGTTATTTTCAAATTCATCAATTCCCTTACCTTTTACTGTATTAACAATTAATACCTTTGGCATGTTGGTTTTATTTTTTTTTAAATATACTGCTAGCGATTTAATAGAATGACCATTTTTAACATCATAACATTCACAATTAAATGACTCAAATTTTGCTTTTAAAGGATCTAGTGGTAATGCGTCTTTTAATTTTGATAAGGCTTGAATTTTGTTATAGTCAACAATAATAGTCAAATTAGATAGTTTATGTTTAGTCGCTATTAAAAGTGATTCCCATGTTGTTCCTTCTTGACACTCACCGTCACTAATTAATACAAAAACACGACCCTTTTTTTTTTGTTTTTTTTTTGCAAATGCTATTCCTGTTGCAATTGGTAGTCCGTGCCCTAAACTTCCAGTTGTACAATTAATTCCATTTTTAACATCTATTTCCAGATGTGTAGTTAACTTGGGATTATAACCTAAATCTTTAAGCAGTATACAGAGTGGAAAAGATGCATGAGATTTACTAAGTATAAATTTATCTTTTTTTTTTAAAATAATTTTATAAAGAGTTATTAATATTTCTATTAAAGAAAAACTACCCCCCAAATGAGCTTCACCTTTTTTAATAAAAGCTTCAAAAGTATCTCTTCTTAATTTTAAGGCTTCCTCGTTTAATTTTTTTATATTCACAATATTATTTTAAATTTATAGATTGCATTTTTTTTATATTATAAAAATTTTCATTATTAAGAGGGTCATTTAGTTGATTATTTTCAAAGATATTTTTTAAATCTTTTATAGCATCTGCTATCGTGAATTTTGTCTTAAAATTTAATTCATTCTTAATTTTTTCTGATGATATGTGATATGATCTATTGTCATCTGTTGAAATAATTTCTAATTCAATATCATGTCCTAACATTGATTTAGCCTCATGAGCAATGTCTAAAACACTTCTATTTTCCCATCCAGCATTAAATATTTTTCCATTAATCTTCTCACTATCTGAGCTAATCATTAATTCGTATATTCTAACCATATCGTCTATATGGATGTTGGGTCTCAATTGATCTCCTCCAAATACTTTAACTTTTCTTGTATGAAAACCTATATTTGCAAAAATATTTACAACTAAATCAAGCCTTAATCTTTTTGAATAACCACATACAGTAGCTGGCCTTATTACAGCACATTCAAAATTATCATTTTTATAATCAAATAGAATTTCTTCACATTTAGCTTTAAATTTAGAATAATCTGTCAAAGGTTCAAGTTTCATGTCTTCATGGACATTTGTTTCATCTTTAATTCCGTAAACACTTGATGATGAAGCGTATATGAATCTTTTAACACCTGATTTTTTACATTCTTTAACTAAAGGCTCAAATGCATCAAGATTTATCTCTTTACCTAACGTGGGATTTAATTCAAAACTTGGATCATTTGAAATACAAGCTAAATGAATTACTATGTCAACACCTTTTATACATGATCTAAATAAATTTATATCTCTAATATCACCTTTAATTTTTTTAATATTTTTACTTTCAAATACATTCTCACCATAAATAAAAAGATCGTAGACCAAAACATCATTGCCCTGAAAAGAAAGCTTATCAGCTAATTTACAGCCAACATAACCAGCACCTCCAGTTATTAATATTTTATGATTCATAAATATGTTATATAATTAAATGGCTTAAAGTCTTTAAAATATTTTTTTGATCCACAACATATTTATTACCAATTGTTTTAACTTTTTCAGCAGCAACCAATGACCCAACTAATAAAGACAGCTCCTCATCTTTTGTTACGTATAAAAAAACTGAAAGTATTGCTAACATTGAGTCTCCAGCTCCAACTCTATCAATAGCTTTTAATGAAAATGCTGGACAATTAATAAATTTATTCTTAATAGAATTATACATTATTGCACCTTTAGTTCCACTGGTAACAACCATATATCTCGGTTTGATAATTTTTGATAATTTTTTTATTAAAACGTAAATTGATTCACTATTATTTCTTAATTCATTTCTTAATTCTTTTTCATTAATCATAACTAGTTGAACATTCGAATATCTAGTTAAATTAAAAGTTGCTATATTCGCTGCATTAACTTGGGTATTAATAGCAGTAAAATTTTTATTTTTATTGATTATTTTTTTTACATTTTCTGTTATCATTCCATGACCGTAATCAGAAATTATATTTATTTTATTTCTGTTGATTATTTTTGTGATAGTATTAATAAGTTTTACTTCATCTTTCTTTTTAATAACATCATCATTGATAGTATAAAACCCAATAATCTTATTATTTGTTACATGATCTAAATATCTTTTTTTTAAAATCGTTGGTGAGTTTTTTTTTAAATAAAAATTTTGACGTACATTCTTTTTAAGATTTCTTTTTATAAATTCTAAATTTTCTTTTTTTTCTCCAATCATTCCATAAAAATCAATCTTATTAATAAAACTAGATAAATGGTTTGCAATGGCACCTGTGCCGCCCAAGTATTTTTCTTCGTTTATATTTTTAATCATCATTATTGGTTCTTTTCCAGATTTCCCTAAAGCTACTCCAAAAGCATAAATATCAATGATTATTTCACCAATAAGACCAATATTTATTTTTTTTACTTTTTCAAAAAATTTTTCTATTTGTTTAATCGAATATCTTGATCGTACACTTTCCAGTATTTTTTTTTGTTCTGGACTTAATAAATTGAAATTTGCATTTATTATCTTTGTTGAGCTAAACACTATATCATCAGTAAAAACAATTTTTCCATTTACTTTTTTAATAGAATTAATTTCAATTTTAATTTTTTTTGTAATATCATTTTTGATTTTTTTATAATCTTGTCCTTTGCAATAAATGTTTGGTCTTAAAGAAATAATAGCATCTGCAGCACTTTCTTGATTATTCCATGTCACAAAATCAACGACTTCTAAACTAGCTACACTTTCAAGTCTTTGCTCTAGAGTGAAAAAAGGTCTATTAGGTCCTTTTTTAATAAACCTATCTGGAGTTAAATTAACAATTAAAATTTCTCCATTTTTTTTTGCGGCCTCTAGATGCTTGATATGTCCCAAATGAATTAAATCAAAAACACCATGACATAAAACTTTCTTTTTTTTATTTTTAGCTAATTTTTTTTTTAATAAATTTAAACTATAAATTTTCGAATTCATGAAAGATATTTGAACCAATCTTTAGTTGCTATTTTTATTTTTGGTTTTGTCCATAATGGTGCATTATTCCAATAGTCAATATTGTCCAATAAAATCTCTATACCTTCATTTATAGATATTTTAGGCTTCCATTTTAGTTCTTTTTTAATTTTTTTTATATCTGCAAAAGTTATGTCTGGTTCTCCAGGTCTTTTAGGAATATAAATTTTTTTACCTTTCAATAAGTTGCAAATTTGATTTATTGAGACTGTTTTTCCGCTTCCTACATTAAAAATCTGATTGCTTTTTTTGTACTTTGAAGCCAGCTTTAATGCTCTAACTACATCTGTAACATAAGTAAAATCTCTTTTTTGCGATCCATCGCCTACTACTGTAAAAGGCTGGTTAGATATTTTTTGTTTTAAAAAAACACCGAACATTGCACCATATGTACCCGATGTTCTCGATCTTGTCCCATAAACATTAAATAATCTTAATGAAGTTACGTTTATTTTGTAAACCTTTCCCCAGTGCATAATTAAATCTTCTCCAAGTTTTTTAGTTAGTGCATAAGGATATAATGTTTGTATTTTTTGTTCTTCATTAGTAGGGAATTTTTTGGGAACACCATAGCAAGATGAAGAGGCTGTATAGACAATTTTTCTTACATTATGTTTAACGCAAGCTTCTAAAATATTTTGAGTTCCTAAAACATTTGAGTTGAAATAATCCTTTGGTTTAATGATACTCGGGACAATATCAGCTAAAGCAGCAATATGGTACACAACGTCAATATTTTTGAAATATTTTTCAATATTTGACTTTAAGTCAACTTTTACAAATTTAACTTTTTGTAAAAAAGCTTTAAGGTTATCTTTTCTTCCAGTTGACAAATTGTCAATAATAGTAATAACATTTTTTTTATCCTTAACTAAATCTTCGATTAAATGTGATCCTATAAAACCTGCTCCACCAGTCACTAGAATTTTCATAAATTTATAATGATCTATAATATATTAACAATAGAAGGGCAATCAATTAATATATTTTGACTATTTTTAAATTTGTTACTATGAATGATTCCATGGTCGTTTCAAAATCTAAAAAAATTTTAATTATTGGAGGCACAAATGGTATTGGATATGCGTTATCTAAACATTTCTCAGAAAAAAATTATTTTGTTTTTTCGGTAGGTAGAACATTGAAGCTTCCGAGAATTAGAAATACAAAATATTTTTTTTTTGATCTTTTTTCAAAAAAAAAATTAGATGTTTTTTTACAAAAAATTAAAAAAAATCGATTCGATTTAGTTATACATTGTATTGGTGGAAGCTTAGGTTTAAAAAAACTAGATTATAGTTCTTGTAATGATTTATGGTATTTGAATTGTGGCATAATAATTTATATAAATAAATACTTAATTGATAATCAATTGCTAAAACCCTCTTCAAATATCATTCTCTTTTCTTCGAAATCTTCAAAAAATTTAATTGGTAGTTCTCCCTATATATTATCTAAAATATATTTAGAAAATTATGCCAAACTATTATCAAAAGAAATTGAGAAGAATAAAATTTATGTTAGCAGCATTAAATTAGGAATTGTTGCGCTTCCTAATAACAATTGGCATAAGTGTAAAATAAATAATCTTAAAAAATACAAAGCTAATATAAAACTTCATAATAATAATAAAGAAATTAGCTCAATAAAAATATTTAAAAAAATTTTTAAAATTTTGATGACAAAAAAATTAATGACGGGAAAAGTTTATAATATTTAATATGAGTATTTCATTTATAATTCCGTGCAAAAATGAAGAGGATAACATTCGAGACACTGTTAATGAGATAATAAAATCTACAAAAAACATTCCTGACTATGAAATAATTATTATAGATGATTGCAGTTCTGATAAAACTAACAATATCATAAAAGACCTTACTAAAAATAATAATAAAATTATTCAGATAACTAATGATTTAAATCTTGGATATGGTGGGTCTTTTATTAAAGGATACAAGGTGGCAACAAAAAATTATATTATACTTATGCCAGGTGATAATTGTTTTCCAGCTAGTGAGATAGAAAAAATGATTATAAATTATAAAAATTTTGATTTAATAATGAGCATACCTACAGAAATGAATGATAAAAGAGAAAAACATAGAAAATTTTTCTCAAAAGCATTTACATTAACAGTTAATATTTTATTTAATTATAATTTTAGATACTACAATGGAATACCTGTAATTAAAAAAGATGTATTAGAAAAAATTAACATTAAATCAAAATCTCCTTTTTTTATGGCCGAAATAGTTCTTAAAACTTTAAAGATTAAATCAACATATGATCAAAGAGAAATTTTCTTTATTGAAAGAAAATTTGGCAAAACAGGTATTTTTAATATAAAGACAGTGGCCAAAACAATAATTGATTTAATCAAATTAAGAATAAATTACTAATTAAATTTAATTATTGAATTATAATTAATAGCTTAAGTTTTTTTTAAAAAAATTTTATTTATATCTTTGAAAATGTTTTTAATTCCAAGATAATATAAAAAAATAATGTATAAAAAATATATTGATAAAAATCTTGCTTGAACACCAAGTAAAGAAGAGTAAAAAATATATAATATTATGTAAGAACCTAAGATTATATGGGTATGATTTCCAATTATATTTATTGATGAAATGTACCCTCTAATAAAAAGTATAATACCTATTAAATATAAAATATTATATTTCTGTTGTAAGGAAGAAATTGAAAAAAAGATATTCAGATCTTTAAAAATATTTTTTAAGGTATCTTTAATCAATAAATCTAAACTTAAAAATATTAAACTTAAAGAATTTTGTTGATTTTCTTTAATCAAACTTCTGTTTGATAAATTTATAATAGGCTTTTCATAAACATTAAAACCAGATATTACATTTGAAAAACTTGATATTTTTTGTTTACCATCTATTCCAGAAGATAAATATTTATGCTCTTTTTCAATTAAAAAATCATTTTCTTTTTTAAATTTATTCACTTCATCCATTTGAAATTTGTTTGAATTTTTAATTAAAAGATAGGATATAAATTGTTTATCTAAATTGGTTTTATTGTATTTGCTTTGTCCATCAAATTGATAACTTACAATAGATATGATGGTTAAAGTATAAAGAATCAAAAAAAGAGTCTTAATGTGCTCATACACATTGTCTTTTTTAATAATAAAATTATATATAAGTTTTACTGCGTAATAAAAAACTATACCAACAATAATCTTTGTGCTTATCAGTGCTGAGCATAATATCAAAATAAGTTTCATTAATTTATAAAATTTTTCTTTTTTATATTTAAAATCTAGTATTAAAAAAATTGAAAATATGATTGCTTCAAAAAAATGAGGATTATCCATAGAAGCAATTGTTAATAAATAATTATAAGGATCACTCATAATCAAAATTAAAATAAAAAAAATAATTGAAATTTTTCTGTAATGAGAAAATATAATTAAACTTATTAACAGAACAAGAATGATTAAATGTTGAAATACTACAATATTACATGCATTTTTTATTTTTGTAACTTTCATTAAAAAAGAGGATATTAAAGGATATCCTGGCAATCTTATATGATCTTTAGATATTTGAAAATTTGCTAATTTTATCTCATTGTTTTCAGTTTTACCAAAATATTCATATTTAGAATTATTTAATAAATTTCTTATAAAAAAATCACCATATACATTTGAACCAAATGAAAATTTGTCATTTAAAAAAATATCATCATAACGAAAATTATTTTCAAAATAATTTAATTTATTTTGTAAATCATGAATATTTTTAGATTCATCTAATAATTTTATAATTGATTTAAAATCTTTAAATCTAATTACTTTTCCATCATAAGATAAAGCATAATAATCTTTTTCATTTTTAGTAATATATTTAATCTCATAACCTTTATTTGAGAATTTTAGAAAAAAATCTTCGATTATAGTTAAGTTTTTATTTATATTTTTATTATCAAATATTCTAAAATCTATT
>CERI01117478.1_pt1 | contig 11543 bp, 9 predicted proteins | sample 350261 | NCBI WGS metagenome assembly CERI01 (sample SAMEA2620979, study PRJEB7988) | marine metagenome | isolation source: saline water (ENVO:00002010), including
GCGAAACTATTGAAAATTTAAGGCAAAAAGTTTATAAATTATAATTATACAAATATAAAAAAAAACGATTATATATTACATTGTATGCATAATATTGTAACTATAAAAACCTCAAACGCAATGAAAAATATTTTATTAAAATATTACAATGAAAAATATGGAATTTCAACTTTTGAAAATATACATCATATTTTAAATACGGACACTTTAAATGAAACGGATAAGGCATTTTATAAAAATAAAATTCCAATATTTGGTAAAACAGATAGAAATAGTTGTTTTGTAAAATTATTCTATGAAATATTTGATAAAGATTATAATATCCTATTAGAATATATAAATTTTATCAAGAATGAAATTAAACCTCTGTTTCCAGATGAAAAATATTTAATCATTCAAAAAACACCAAATATTCGATTTCATTTACCAGGATTTTCTAATATTGGTAGAAGACTAGATTGCAAAGATGATAACGAATTTATAGGTGTTCATTATGATGGAGAATTTGGTCACCCAAAAGAAGAAATCAATGTGGTGTTGCCTATTACAAAAATGTTTGAAACAAATAGTATATATTTTGAATCTGAACCAAATAAAAATATAAATTACATAGATTATAATAATTTAAAACTCGATGAAAATGAATTTTATATGGGAAATTTAAATCAATGTAAACATTATAATAAAATAAACAAAACTAATATAACTAGAGTTAGTTTTGATTTTAGAATTATACCTTATTCTAAATTTAAAAAATCTGTAGAATCATCTGCGACTGGAAAAATTAATTTTGAAATAGGTAAATATTACATGTTAATATAACATTTTAATGTATTTAAATAATTATAATATTTTAATATATTAACACTAGTATTTGTAATTGAAATTTTTATCTATCAAATTATGTATTAAATCATCATCTTTTTTTATTGCGAAACAATTTGACCAAAATTTATATTTTTCATAAATATCGTTCCAATATTCGTCATTTACTTTGAATAATTTTTTTGTTCCTATTCGATATGTATCAAAATCGTTCTTAGATAAAAAATCTACAATATCTTTCATAGGATTTTTTAAATTTGGACCTCTAAAATCATCTAGACAATCACTACATTCAAATATAATATATTTTGTTTTTGGTAAATATTTTTCAAGCCCTTTAATTACATTACCATCATTGCCTTCAGTATCTATTTTTACAAATTTAATTACAATATTTTCATTATGAAATTCATTATCTAAAATATCATCTAATTTTTTTACATCAATATCACATATTTTTGAACCCCCACTTCTCAATCCTGCACATCCATTACCTGTTTTATTAGTATCATCTTTAAAATTATAAAAAGAAGTTGATGTAGTTTCATTTGAAATACAATGTTTAAATAATTTTAAAGTATTATCTTGATTTATTTTTGGTTCTAACGCTAAAATATTTACTGGATTAGGTTCAAAACATAATATTTTTTTGTTTTTTTCAATACAAATTTCATTCAAATTAGGTATGTAATCACCAATACAACAACCAACATCCATACCAATTATTTTACAATTAGTATCATCAATCTTTGATATATATTTTTTTAAACCAACTAATAATTTTTTATGACCATCTTCACCAATAAATTCATTTTTATTTATAAGATAATACTGTGATAAATATATTGAAATATCCATTTATGTAATATTATTAAATTTCTTTATATTAATATAAATTTTTTTTATATTATATACACATTTAATGAAATTTATAATAATCTGACTCTGATAATTTAATTTTACTAGTATCATATGTAATATCTAATTCTTTATGATATGGGTGCCAATTACACTTATGAAAAAATTCCTGCCAATATTTATATGTTTCATAGTCATCAGGTGTACCCCAACAAATATAATTATCAACTTCAAAAACCTTAACATTTAATCCTTTTTTAATATTTTGATTTATAACATCATCAACATAAAATTCATTATTTGTTCTATAGTTTAGCTTATAATTTTTTTGTAATCCTTCCATAAAATATTTTGCTTTTCTGAAAAACATTGTCCCAATTATAACATGACTTGTTTTGATATCGTGTATTTCTTCTATAAATTTCTTACAGGATACACTTATAATATTATCATTCTCATCAACATCCATCCAAGCGTACATGTTTGGATTATTTTTACTTGCTGGATTATTTCTGAAACTCCAAACAATTACGTCCACATTTTTATTATCGACTAATTTTTGATATTTTTCTACATCATAATAAACTCCATTGTCACAAGCACTTATTAAAATAGGTTTTTCTAAATCAAAATTGGTAGAATTTAATCCTAATTCACACGTACAAGCTTGACCTTCTGTAACCTTATCAATAATAACTATATTGGGATTATTATAATTTTTATTAAGTTCTTGTTTTAAATCATATTTTTCAATATGTTCTTTTAAACATATAAAAGTAAAATAGCTTGATTTTGGAATACAATTTACTGCTTGTACAATCATAGATTTATTACTAACATTAATTAATGGTTTTGGAACCAAATAACCTTTTTTAACAAATCTACTACCCCTACCTGCCAAAGGTAATAACGTCGTAGTATTGTTATTATCTATAAATTTTGATTGTGGTTTAATTATATTTTCAAAATATCTTGACCAATCTTTATAAATCTCCAAATCATTAGGTGTTCCCCATTGTAACATGTGTTCTATTTCAAAAATATTAATCTTTAATTTATCATTAACTAATAAATTATATACCATTGATACATAATATTCATTTTTTACTTTTAATTTTAAGTCCATTAGTTGTTGAAAATATTTTTTCATAATAGCTCCCGTTTTAAAATAATATGTTCCATTTGAAGCATATTCATTCATTCTATCATCAGTAAAAGGTTTCTTTTCTTGAATAGCCGACATCAAACGACTACCTAATTCAGTTTCTTTTAAAAAAGCATAATTATCAGTTCCAAGCATGTGTGGATGAAATCCCTTATAACAAGCAATAGCTCCATCAGCATCTCTACTTCTTGTATCCCTCAAAAATTCTTTATAATTCCACCATGTTCCATAATCACAATAACTAATAATAACCTCTTTATCATCATCAATATTATCAAATATCAAACTTACAGCATGAACTGGTCCTTGTCTACCATTAACAGGAACTTCATATATTTTACCATAAGGACAAATATTTTTTAACACTATCCTCATATCAGTTTCGTTAAGATGTTTAATATTGCAAATAAATTTTATATCTTTTTCTTCGGGGAAAAGATTTATAACATGTTCAATTATTGGTTTGTTATCAACTATTATAAGAGGTTTGGGTGTTTTGTATCCAGCATTCACAAAACGTTGTCCCATACCAGACATAGGTATAATAATTTGAACATCTCTTTTGTTTATCCTCCATCCTTCAATATTATAATACTTTGTACATATCATATCTAATTCTATACTATTTTCATTAAAATAATCTTTATATAATTCTAGTTTTTCTGTTTGATTTTGTAATTCAGGCGAAACAAAACAAATTTTAAATCCTGCTTGTTTTAATAATTTATATTTAACTGGTGTTAACGGATTTTTTGTAAAACAATCAACCCAAACCCAATTAACTTTACCTTTCATATCCAATATTGTATCTATACTTTCAAATTCAGAAAAACGTATAGCGCTGTTTTTTTCACCTTCAGTACTCAGTTTATATATCATAGGGAATGATGAATCAAGAAAAAAATAATTTATGATATTATATTTTTTAAGTAACTCTAACACCTTATATTCTATTCTTTCACTTTTAATATTTAATATAATAAAAGAATGGTTATAATGTTTTAAAAATTCATCAAAATTTTCTCCACTTTTGAATGGGTCATGTGAAATATAAACATCTCCATTTAGATTATCACGTAAATCTAATTCAATCCCATAATTACTTGGTATTTTTTTTAATTCACTAATTGTATTAATTCTATGACAACAAAATAATGTCATTATAATTTAAATATAACTTTATTATTTAAATTATAATGAAAATAGATTTATTCAAAAATATACCAGTATTCAAAAATATACTAGAAAAGGACGATAACAATAGAGAAATTAATATCTATAATGTAAAACATGTTTGTTTAACTGGTCATTCTATTTTCTATCCAAATACCCTTTTGAAAACAGATGATAAGTTAATTCTTCCTATACTAGAGAGAACTATGTCCTTGAAGTGTGGAACAATATATGAAAAACAAAATATGGAATATAAATATATAAAAACCGAAATAAAAGAAATAGTAAATGAACCATTATTCTTTTTTATTTATAATACTGATAACTATTTTCATTTTTTGTATGATACTTTACCATATTTAATATCTTTTTTTGAATTGAGGAAGGAAATACCCAAACTAAAGTTATTAATGCAATTACCAAATCCACAAAAAAAAGAAATGTATAGATTTGTACTAGAATTTTTAGAAATATTAGATATAACTACTAATAATATAGTAATAGCGAATAATAAAACGAAGTATGATAATGTATTTATATCCACTTCTTATACACATGATATAGATTCTAATCTACCTCCTAGAAAAGAAATATTTGATTTTTATAAACATTTTGTTGATATTGTAAATAAAGAGTATGATAATAAAACACCAAAGAAATTATATATTTCTAGAAGAACTTGGTTACATAATGATTTTTCTAATATTGGAACAAATTATACAACTAGAAGAAAACTAGTAAATGAAGACGAATTAGTTAATAAACTGAAAAAAGAAGGTTATAAAGAAATTTTTGCTGAAAAATTAACAACAATAGAAAAAATTCAGTATTTTTCAAATGCTACTCATATTATAGGTGCTATTGGAGGTGGGTTAGCAAATGTTCTATTTTCAAAAAAAGATACAAAACTAAAAGCTATCGTATCTCCAACATTTTTAGATGTAAATAAACGATTTAAATTTTGTTTAGATTGTGTAAATGTTGAATATAATATGACAACAAAGCATGTAGAAAATACAGAATTCAAAACATATATGAGAGTAAAAACACTAGACGGATTAATAGTCGGTGAAATAGAAAAAATATATGATAATAAATTATTAGTATCATATACAGACGGCTCAAATACAGGATGGAATTCACAAAGTAAATATAAAAAGATAGAACTTGATATGAAAGATGTGAAAAAATTAGATGAAGGATTAAATAGTCCATGGATATATAATTTATATTAATTGTCTATATTTTTCAGCATCCCAATTATTCAAAAAACAAATTTCATCTGATGATAAATATTGTTTTTCTTCTGATATATCTAATATAAACAAGTTAGCCTTTAATACATCTTCAATTTCTTTACATTTTTTCAAACTATTAGAAAGTATAATTAAATTATTGTTTATAATTACAATTTTTGGTAATTCATTATAGTTATTAAAATATGTTTTAATATCTTTAATATTACCTATGAGAGGTTTTATACCACAATAAATTAATGCGTCTGGGAATGTAATTTTTTCTTTAAATAAAGTGATATAATTTTGTATATATTTTGTTATTATTATGTCCTGAGATAAATACGATATAACATTTATTTTATAGTTGTTGGAAACATATTTGCTTATTTTATTTGTTAATTTATATTTTGAATTATCAAAATTATGATAAGATGTGCATTTATCAATAATATTATCCAATATAATCTCAATATTTTCATATTTGTCTGTATTAATAATTAAACCGTGATTAATTAAAAATATGATTTCTTCTCCTGAATATTGATTGTTTATTCCATTATACACTTTCAGTCCAGGAGTAGCATAATCGATAATTAATGCGTCCGGAAATAATTTTTGTATAATAGATTTTGAATCCTTTAATATTAAAATTTTATTTACTTGGATTGGGTGTAAATGTATAGTGTATTTTTTTAATATGCTATGCATATACGTTTCAATAGAACCACGCAAATTACCATACATATTATAGTCTGTAATTCTTTTTATTGTATTGTTAGATAAGTCATTCAAAAGTTCTTTATTATGGATACAAACATATCCTCTATTTTCTGTAATATCAGTCAAATTAAACCCTGATGCTTTTATAAACATAATGTTTTTCATTTTGACTGATGTATTACCTCCTCCTGCTTGAACTAAATCAAATCTTTCTCCACAATATATAGAAATCATTTTTAAGTTATTTAATTCATTATGAATTTCGGAAAAAAAGTTGAATAAAACATCAAATGACTTGAATTCTGTAAAAAAATTATTTATTTTAAATGATTGATTACAAAAGTAATAAGGATATATTTTCGCTTCTTTTGCACCGATTATGTCTTTTTTGTAATTGTCACCTATCATAATTGTTTCATGTCTATTCGCCTCCATTTTCATTAAAATATAATTAAATGCATGTATGCTAGGTTTTTCACACCCTATTTCTTCACTTGTTACAATACAATCTATATATTGAAGTAGGTCTAATCTTTTTAACTTTTCGATTTGATATTCTGTTTCATAATCAGTTAAAATACCAATATTAATACCTAAAGATTTATTCCATTTAATAAAATCAATAACCCCTTCATATGGTTTTATATTTTCATAAAATGTATCCCAATATTGCTCATGCATTTCTTGATAATTTATCATATTGTATTTATCTAATAAATGTTTAATTTTTATGTATTTATTATGAGAAGAAGCTGTGTTTACTGTTAATATTTTGTGATTTCTATCGATATCAGTATATGCTTTTTTTATTGATTCAATGCTATTTTTTTTTAATTTTGAAATAAAGCAAAAAACACTATTTATTGCTTTTTTATGACAAAAATCGTAGTTATATAGAGTATTATCTACATCAAAAATAATATTTTTATAAAACATATATTAAATATTAAATATTAATAATAAATATTTAAATATTTACGATTAATAATAAATATAATGGCTGATAAAAAAAAAGAAGGTCCTACATTAGCAGGTATTTGTAATAACAACATAAATAATATGCCCAGTGACAATCTTTATGAATCATTTAATAATTTTATATTTAATAAAGACAAAAAAGTTCTAGGTAAATTATTACATAGATTTAAATATTATCAAAATACTTTTAATTTGCCTGGTGATATAGTTGAATTAGGTGTATTTAAAGGTTCTGGTGTAGCTACATGGATTAAATTTTTAGATATTTTTGAGTGTAATTCTAATAAGAAAGTAATAGGTTTTGACTTATTTGATAGTTTAAATACTGTTGTAGAAAATTATAAAAATGGTGATACAATGAAAGTAGTATATAGTAAAGTAAATAGTGAAGAATTAACAATTGAAGCAATTAATGATAAATTAGAAAAAATAAATGTAGATAAATCAAAATATATATTGGTAAAAGGAGATGTATGTAAAACAACGAAAGAATTTGTTGTTAATAATCCTGGATTTAGAATATCTTTAATTTATGTAGATTTAGATTTGGGTGAACCAGTTTATAATTCATTGATGAATTTATGGGATAGATTACTACCAGGAGGTTATATTATTTTTGATGAATATGAATATCACAAGTTTGATGAATCAGTAGGTGTTGATAAATTTTTAAAAGACAAAAAAATAAAATATGAAATAAAATCTACACATTGGATAGCACCTACATCTTATATGATTAAGAAAGAGAATTAACATATTTTTATTATTTCTATAATTGTTTCAAAATATGACTTATTTGTTTTTTTTACAAATAATTTATAATATTCTTTTTGCTCTATTATATTTATATTGTTGTATTTTATTATATGTTGTAATATATTTTCTTTTTTTTTAATAAATATATTAAGTTTAATTTCATAATTTCTCTCCAAATCTGTAAATGAGATTTCATCGTTAGTATAAAAATTAACAATAATATCGGCATTTTTTTTTTGAGGTAAAATATATTCAATAAAATCTTTTTCTCTTTTTTTAATATTATTCAATACTTTTTCTACTGTGTAACCCCTTTTTTTAATATCTCTTTTTATTTTCCAAATAGTATTTAAATCACTCATGGTATCCATAAAAATATTAAGATTTGAATTGTGGTTATATAAACTATGTAAACCACAAACAAGAACGGTGTTTTTACTTTTAATTAATTCTTCACTAGTAAATTTGCCAGTTTTATGGTTATAATCTACTTGATAAATATTTTTCCCAATTTTTAAATCAAATACATCTTTTTGCATTTTTGTAATATAATTAGAATCTGGATTTAAATGTGTACATTTTGACCAATTTTCATTACCTCTTTCCCATTTATGATATCTATCACATTCTAAAATAAAACTATTTGAAATATCCTTTTGTAGATAATTAGATAATGTTGTTTTTCCTGAACCTGAATTTCCAGAAATACTTATAATATTACAAGTAGATAATATTACAGAATAATCAATATTAACTTTTTTATATATTATATTTTGAAGATAATAATATAATAATGTTTCAGAGCAACTGCCATATTTTTTTATCAAATCATTTAATTTTTTATAAAAATTAAAGTAATAATTCATACTATTATTATCTCCGTAGGCAATTATATCACATAAATATTTATCTTTTTCATTCATTAATTTTGATATATCTATTTTTGAATCACTGGGAATATAAATAGTATTCTTCTTTATTGATGTAAAATCTAATTTATTATTTAACAAAATATCTGGTCTCCATTTAATTACAATATCATATGTAATATTTTCTTCTTCTTCTATAATATTTTTAATATTATTCAATATATAAAATTTATAAAACTGATTTAATAAATTATTTATTTTATTATTATTATTAAAATATAATTCATCTGTTTCTAAAATAATCTTTGGTTTCAATATTTTTTTTATGTTATCCCAATTATTTGTATTGTTGTATTTATCATTTTTTTCATTTTTTGTTTTGTGTATGTATATGTCAACATTATAGTTTTGTAAAACGTTATTTTTAAAGTTATTTATATTATTTTCGAAAGTTCTTAAATAACCTGAAATTAAAATTGCTATTTTCATATTAATAATTTACAAGAAATATTTTTAAATATATAAAAATATTATTACTTAAAATTATTGTATTATATATGACGACGATAGGTATTAGTCTAGGATGGTGATGTGGTGCAGCGGAAACAGGCGTGAAAGAAGGGTGGAGACCTCGCAAAAGAAATGGTTATAAAACTTGTGTTTTTGATATTGGTATATTTAATTATATTGGTATGTGCGAATGCATCAAAGATGATTTTAAATATTTTTTAGACGATAAATATCTAATATTAAAAGATGAACCCTTTGAAATGAAAAGAATTTTAGGAGACAATCAAACACAAAATCAAAAATGGATATATAACACATATTACAATTTTGCATTTAATCATGAATCTCCAGGACACGGAAGACTTTGGGAATCAGAAAAATGGCCCGGCGGTATTAATCATTTTGTTAATAATAAATTTGAAAAATTTAAGGAAAGATTTTCTAAAAGAATTAATAATTTTAGAAATTATTTGAAATCAACAGACCATATTACGTTTGGTATAATTAGATATAATGATGATTGTTCTAAATTAATAAATATATTGAAAACAAAATACCCTGATTTGAAATTTACTATTTGTTGTTATACAGACGTTAAATTATTTAAAGGGCTTACTAGAAAATGCAGAGAAAATCCTGATAAATCTGAAGAAGGTATTTTAGAATTTAATACTGAATATTTAAAATATCTTAATATAACTGAGGAAAAATATCCAGAAGAATGGTATAGATACAAAATACCTTTAAGAAAATTTGCAGATAGTGAGTTTATTATTTTTAGATATTGATTAATATTACAAATATATAAATAATATTAATCTATATTTTGATGATTTCCTTTTTGTTGAACGATTTTTACAAAATAATTTGATAAATTATCATTTATAATATCTACTGTCCAACAATCATATCCCATTATTTCACCACCATTTGCATTTTCATTCCCTAATGAAACATATTTATTATTATTTAAATAGTAACAAATTCCTGATAAAAATCTTTCACCTGCACATCTACCTTCATTATTACCCTTAACAACAATATCTTTAACAATATTATAATAATCATTAATTTTGGATTTGTGTAAAATAAACGAAGATGCCCATGCTATACCAAATTCGGTTATTTTATCTAAACAATTTATTTTATTTAATATATTAACACAATATGGATTAGTTCTCAAATAATTATATTCAAAAGTTGTTCCATCTTTTTTTTCTATTTTAGAAAATGAACATGCTAATATATTTTTATCTATTAGTTCTTTATCAACATCAAATTTATTTTTTAAAACATAATTATCCTGAGAAAAAACAAAATATTCATATTTATTTAATAAATTATTATTTTTAATATATCTTATACCTTCATTATACGCACCCAATTCAAATTTAGAATTTGAATTATTAATAATTATTTCCAAATTACTGTAATTACTAAATATATCTTCAATATCTTTTATATGTTTAGAATTATTGTCTACTATCAAGATAAAACTATCTTTATAAAATTTTTGAATATTATCAACATAATATTTAATATATGATTTATATTTTCTACTGTATTTTTGTGCTATAACAAAACATAATTTATATGAGTTTTCCATATATATTTATAAATAATTTATATTTATATATGAATATTATTTAATTATGAATCCTGTTTATCCAATATTTTAAAGTTAATTTTTCATACATAAAAGTTTTATTTGAAAAATCTATAACCGTTTCTTTTAATAACTTTTCTGTCACATCACTCCATTTTTGTACTATTAGAACAGGTAAATCTTTATATAAAGAATCTAATGGTGATGTTTTAACAATTACTATACATCCCAAAATAAGAGCTTCCCACATTCTTATACAATCCATACCAACCCCGTGAGGTGATACAACAAAACAATATTTACTCTGATTTATCCAACATTGTTTTCGTTCAATCTTTTTAGGTTCATAATACATTAAATTTCTAGGTATTTCATTAATTGCTTTTTTTCTATCATTTCCAAAAGTATTATGAAATGCGAAATGAAAATTTGAATAACACAATAAGATTCTTTCAGAAAAATGTTTATTATTCAAACTAATATTTTCCAATATTTTTTCTTGTTCTAATGGTAATACTTTTGGTTTACACCAAAAAGCATCACAATGATAATTCAACCCTATAGGAACTAGTTCTAATTTTTTATGCATATTTATGTGACAATTTACAGAATACCATTTTATTATTTTTGGATTATTAATCATATTATAAAATATATTTTGATTTATATAATTGCATCTTAAAAAATCATGACCATCGCATGTGAATAATATAAAATTATAAGGTATTTTTTCATATATAGTAGAAAATTTATTTAATTCTGTCATTTTTATACATATAACACAACTAGGATTATTTGCATTAATAAGTTTTTCCCAATCAATTGTTAACTTCCAAGGATCTATA
>CERI01027248.1_pt1 | contig 11529 bp, 8 predicted proteins | sample 350261 | NCBI WGS metagenome assembly CERI01 (sample SAMEA2620979, study PRJEB7988) | marine metagenome | isolation source: saline water (ENVO:00002010), including
TCTCGCTTTTATAAAACTTCAGAAAACAGTTTTATGCGTTTTTTCATCTTTTTTTATTTTGTTTGGTGGATTAGATAATATACAATCACAAGAAAAACCCTTCGTTGTCGTATTAGATGCAGGACACGGAGGACATGATTCTGGAAATAGAGGAAATGGATATTTCGAAAAGAAAATAGCTCTAAGCATAGCACTTAAGATTGGTAAAATACTTGAAAAAATAAATGACTTTAAGATTATATATACGCGTAAATCTGACGTTTTTGTAGATTTAATTGAAAGGGCTAATATTGCTAATAAAGCTGATGCTGATCTTTTCGTTTCAATTCATTGTGATGCTTTCACATCTCCTAAAGCTTTTGGAGCTGGTACATTTGTTTTGGGACTCCATGAAAATGAACGAAATTTTAAGGTTGCTCAGAAGGAAAATTCTGTGATCTTTTTGGAAAAAGATTACGAAAAAAATTATGACGGTTTTAATCCAAATGATCCTGAATCTGTAATTAGTTTAATTTTAATGCAACAAACATATTTGGAACAAAGCATAGATGTAGCGAGTACAATTCAAAAAAGTTTTGTTAATAATCTTAGTCGAAAAGATCGTACAGTAAAACAAGCAGGGTTTATTGTTTTAAAATACACATACATGCCAAGTGTTCTTGTTGAGACTGGATTTCTAACAAATGCTTCAGAAGGCTCTTACTTGAATTCAAAAAAGGGCCAGTTAAATATGGCTAATGCAATTGCAAAAGCTATTATTAACTATAAAAAGAATCGAGCTGCTAGTTTTGAAATTGATGCTGTAACTTCAACAACTCTATCTAAATCTATTGTTAAAGAAAGTCAAAGCGAATTATATTTTAAAATTCAAATAGCTGCAAGTAAAAAAAAGCTTGATCTTAAACCTTATAATTTCAATGGTTTGAAAACTCTTTCTCGTTCAAAATCCGGTAAGCTTTACAGGTATTATTTTGGTAAAAGTTCAACATTAGAAAAAGCAAAAAAGAAACTTAAAGAAGCAAAGAATAAAGGTTATTCAAAAGCATTTATTGTCGCATTTGATGGAGAAATAAAAATATCAGTAAGCGAAGCACTCGATCGTTTAAAATGATGATAGTATAGAAATTATTTCTAAATTTGTTTAGGACTTTAAATTAAAAATATTTTGAACTTTTCCCGTGAAGTAAAAACAGCAATTTTAATTCTTGGCTGTATTATTATTTTCATTTTTGGATTCAGCTATCTGAAAGGGACATCTCTATTGAATAAGGAAAAAACACTTCATGCGCTTTATGATGATATTGAAGGATTAGTAGTTGGGGCCAATGTTACAATTAGCGGGCTAAATGTAGGTAAAGTTAAAGAAATAGACTTCGATGAAAATTATGATAAAATAAAAGTAACTTTCAGTCTTAGAGAAGATCTATCCTTTTCTAATCAAAGTGTTGCTCAACTTTATGAAGCGGGTTTGATAGGAGGAAAGTCAATAGCTGTTATACCAATATACGACCCCCAAAATATTATTAAAAACTACGATGTACTTCCTTCAGATGTAAAGCCAGGCCTAACAGAGCTTGTTAATCAACAAATTGCTCCTCTGCAAGATAAGATAGAAGGTTTACTAACATCTGCAGATTCTCTTTTTGCTGGAGTGAGTAATGTAATGAATTTTGAAACTCAAAATAATCTTAAATCTGCATTAGAGGGATTATCTTCTACGATTTCAAATATTAATGACCTATCATCAAATATGAATCGTATTGTTGAAACAAATGAAAAAGCATTAAATAAAACCTTAAACAACCTTGGTGATGTAAGTAGTAATTTAAGTCGACTAACAGATTCATTAAACCAGATGCCCTTAAATGCAACTGTTAAAAATTTTGAATTAACTTCATCCAAATTAAAATCAATTATTTATGATTTACAATCAGGAGAGGGCTCCGCTGGAATGATTCTCAAGGATGAAAAATTATACGATAATCTTGTAAATTCTTCTGAAGCTTTAGATGCTTTACTTACAGATTTAAAGGAAAACCCTAAGCGTTATATTCATTTTTCGATTTTCGGACGAAAAGAAAAAACTAATTAGAAAAAATATAGCTTCATGGCTTATCTGCCTAACCTGATTTTTTTCACACTTGTTTTTTGTAGCTTGGGGCTATTTACACGAAATTTAAAAAGAATTAGAAGGAACATTAATCTAGGTAAAGATCTAGATCGTAATGACTCTCCGTCAATACGGATGAAAAATATGTTTCGTGTTGCATTTGGCCAAACAAAAATGGTTAGTCGCCCTATTGCAGGGATTCTTCACCTAATTGTATACATAGGATTTGTATTTATAAATATAGAGTTACTTGAAATTGTTTTAGATGGTTTAACAGGAAAGCATCGTCTTTTTGCACCCTACCTTGGATCATTTTATAATTTCTTGATTGCTATGTTTGAAGTTTTTGCTTTACTTGTTTTGATCGCAGTATTTTTCTTTTGGACTCGTAGAAACGTTTTAAAAATAAAACGTTTTTGGAAAGATGAAATGAAAGGCTGGCCTAAAAAAGATGCTGACTATATATTATATTTTGAAGTAGTTTTAATGATTTTATTTCTTTCAATGAATTCTACAGATAGTCTTTTGCAAGATTTAGGAGCGACTGATTATATTAAAGCAGGTAGCTTTCCCGTTTCTCAATTTTTGACACCTTTATTTGATTCATTTGAATTAGAAACATTGATATTTTTGGAGAGAACCTTCTGGTGGCTCCATATTACGGGAATATTTATTTTTCTTAATTATCTTTATTACTCAAAACACTTACATATACTTTTAGCATTTCCTAATACCTATTTTGCTAATCTTGAAATAAAAGGAAAATTTAAAGTTAATCCACAAATAAAAACAGAGGTTCAGCTTATGCTTGATCCACATGCAGTAATACCTGAAGCATCCCCAACAACCCCTGATAAATTTGGCGTTTCAGATGTTTTTGATTTAAGCTGGGTTCAATTAATGAATTCATATAGTTGTACTGAATGTGGTAGATGTAGTAGCGAATGTCCAGCCAATATAACAGGTAAGAAACTATCTCCAAGGGCTGTTATGATGAAAACTCGTGATCGTTTAGAAGAAGTAGGTAGCAATATAAATAAAAATAAAGGTCATTTTGTACCTGACGGAAAACAACTCTTAAATGATTATATTAGTCCAGAAGAGCTTTGGGCCTGTACATCCTGTAATGCTTGTGTAGAGGCGTGTCCTATAGAAATTGATCCTTTATCAATAATCATGGACATGAGACAATATTTGACTTTGGAACAATCAGCAGCACCATCAGAGCTTAATTCCATGATGGCTAATGTTGAAAATAATGGGGCTCCGTGGCCTTTTAGTAACCAAGATCGTTTGCAATGGGCAAATGAAGAATAATTAAAACAATTTAAATGAATCGACAAGAAGCTGAGAATTATTTACATAAGAAAATTGAAGATGGGGAGTTAATAAGTCCTGTTCTTCCCGAGGGTGTCAAAAACTATTTAATTGACATCGATGGAACTATCTGCGATGATATCCCAAATGAGGAGCCTGAACGCATGTCTACTGCTAAATTGTACCCAGACGCATTAGAAACCTTAAATAAATGGTATGATGAAGGTCATTTAATATGTTTTTTTACTTCTCGTGTAGAGGATCACAGAAAAGTAACCGAGGATTGGCTTGAAAATAATGGTTTTAAATACCACAGCTTGGTTATGGGAAAACCTCGTGGAGGAAATTACCATTGGATTGATAACCATTTAGTTAAAGCAACTCGTTATAATGGAAAGTTTACTGATTTGATTGAAAAAGAAGTAACAATTGAAGTTTTTGACGACGGTAAATCACCTTCTTAATCATGAAACTAAACGTCCCCACTCTTGCTCAATTATCTGCTGAAGGTAAAAAGGCATCAGTTGTCTTTTGGGTTGGATGTGCTGGAAGTTTTGATGATCGCGCAAAAAAAATAACCAAAGCTTTTGTTAAAATTTTAAATCAAACAAAGACCAGTTACGCAGTATTGGGAACAGAAGAAACTTGTACTGGAGATCCAGCAAAGCGGGCAGGAAATGAATTTTTATTTCAAATGCAAGCAATGCAAAACATTTCGACTTTGGATCAATATGAGGTCACCAAAATTGTTACTACATGCCCTCATTGTTTTAATACCCTTAAAAATGAATACCCTGAACTAGGAGGGAACTATCAAGTTATCCATCACACACAGTTTTTAAAAAAACTAATCAAAGAAGGTGCCTTAAGTATTGAAGGGGGAGTTTATAAAGGAAAGCGAATAACATATCATGACCCCTGTTATTTAGGTCGTGCAAATAAAATTTATGAAGCCCCTCGAGATCTTATCAAAAAATTAGATGCAGAATTGGTAGAAATGAAATCTTGTAAATCAAAAGGTTTATGCTGTGGGGCTGGTGGAGCTCAAATGTTCAAAGATGCCGAAAGCGGTAACAAAGAAGTTAATATTGAAAGAACAGAGCAGGCTTTAGAAACTCAACCAGATATTATTGCAGCTGCTTGTCCATTTTGTAATACGATGATGACTGATGGAGTAAAAAATAAAGATCAAGAAGGAAAGATTGAGGTTATGGATATCGCAGAATTAATTGCTAATGCAAATGATTTATAATGAATGTAACATTTGATAATTTACCAGACAACTCTCGAATTTGGATATATCCATCAAATCGCCCTTTTTCAAAAACTGAATTAGAAACACTCACTGCCGATTTATCTAAATTTTTAGCTCAATGGACTGCTCATAATCAAAACTTACAAGCGGGGTTTGAGTTGCCTTATAATAGATTTATTGTAATTGGAGTTAATCAACAGGCTGTTCAGGCAAGTGGATGCTCAATTGATTCTTCTATTCGTTTTATTCAAGATCTTGAGGCTAAGTATGGAGTAATTCTTTTGGATAAGATGAATGTTACCTTTAAGCAAGGAGATTTTTTAGCTTACAAACCCCTAGATGAATTTGTTAAAATGGCAAAGGCTAAATCAGTTTCAAAAGAAACAATAGTTTTTAATAATTTAATAGACACCATAAAGGACTATAGACAGTTTTGGGAAGTTCCTGCTCGTGAAAGTTGGCACAATCGATTTATTAAATAAAGAAGGTTTAATTTCTTTTAATGAGATTTTCTTAAATGATTAAAAATATTGCTCTTTTTTTACTTTTTCCATTTTTAGTTTTAGGTCAAACTCTTGATCCATTATTGGATTTTGAAAATCAAGATAGACAAGCAAAATGGGTTGACAGTGTTTATAATGGCCTCAGCTTGAAAGAAAAAGTTGGGCAGTTGTTCATGCCTATGATATTTTCAGAAAGAGATAGTTCACATTATAAATTTAATTTAAATTTAATTAAAGAGTATAAGCTTGGAGGTTTGGTTTTTTCTCTCGGTGGTCCTGTAGTTCAATCTCAGTGGCTTAATAGTTTTCAAAAAGCTTCAAAAACTCCTCTTTTAGTTTCTATGGATGCCGAATGGGGAGTTGCTATGCGTTTAGACTCCGTAAAACCATTTCCTTGGGCTATGACTTTAGGAGCAATAAAAGACACCCTACTACTCAAAAAAATTGGGAGAAGGATGGGGGAACAAGAAAAACGCCTTGGAATTCATTATAGTTTTAGTCCTGTTCTTGATATAAACACTAATCCCAAAAATCCAATTATTGGTAATCGTTCATATGGTTCGTCTTCATCAAGAGTCACTCGTCAAGCTATGGCTATAATGACTGGACATCATGAGGCTGGAATTTTAACCTCAGGCAAACACTTCCCTGGTCATGGAGATACCGACCAAGATTCGCATAAAACACTTCCAACAGTTAATTTAAGTGCTAATCGTATTAGTCAAATTGAATTAGAGCCATACAGACAACTTATAAAAAATGGACTTTCATCTGTTATGGTTGCTCACCTTAATATCCCTAGTATATCTAAAGAAGGTTTACCCACTTCTCTTTCTAAAGACATCATCCAGGGAATTTTAAAAGAAGAAATTGGTTTTAAGGGTCTAATTGTAACTGATGCATTAAACATGAAGGGTGTTTCTCAATATTCTAAGTATAAAAATATTGACTTAGCTGCTTTTTTAGCAGGAAATGATATTTTGATAATTTCTAATGATATTCCTAAAGGTATTAAAGCAATTTTGAGGGCTTACAGTCGTGGAATAGTTTCTGAAGAACGCCTATCTTATTCAGTTAAAAAAATTTTAAAAGCTAAATATAAAGCTGGTTTAAACAAATATCAACCTATTGATTTAAGTAAACTTTACAGTGACTTAAATACAATTGAGGATGAAGTATTAAATTATGAAGCTATGGGCAAAGCCTTGACGCTGTTAAAAAATGAAAATAACCTCATTCCCCTAAAAACAAAATCTATTATAGGTCATATTGCTATAGGAGATGATTCTGGAGAAGTCTTTGAAAATCATCTTAGAAAATATAACTCTATTAAAAGAATAAACAATATTACATCTATAAATGTTTTAGAAAAAACCATTAATCTAGATACACTTATTGTAAGTTTTCACCGTTCGAACGCAACTCCCTGGAAAGCCTCAGGATTCTCCTCTGAGGAAATAAAAATCATTTCTAAATTAGCAAAAAATAAAACTTTAATTTTAGATTTATTTGTCAAACCATATGCTCTTTCTGCTTTAGAATCAATCAAGGGTATTGATGTTTTATTATTAAGTTATCAAAACAGTAAGGCTTCCCAAAAACAAAGTGTAGATGGACTTTTTGGAGCACAAAGACTAAATGGAAGCTTACCCGTTGATGTTTCAGAATCATACCAAGAAGGGGCCGGAATAGATCAAAACATTATTTATCGTACAGGTTATGCTTCTGCCATTTCATTAGGATTTGATTCTAATAAATTAAATTCTATAGACGAAATAGCTCAGGCTGCAATTGATTCCATAATGACTCCTGGAATGAGAGTCTTATTGTTAAGAAAGGGTAAGATTTTTTATGATAAAAATTTTGGCTATCATACTTATGAAAAAAAACGAAAAGTCCAGTCTAGCGATCTTTATGATTTAGCATCTCTAACAAAAATATTGGGAACACTTCCTTTGGTCATTAAAGCTGTAGGTGACAAAGAAATTAGCTTGGACACATCTATAGGGGATTTAATTCCAGAATGGATTGAATCTAATAAAGCATCAATTAGCCTAAAAAAAATGCTTTCACATCAAGCACGTCTTTTTCCCTGGATTCCTTTTTATAAAGAAACATTAAATACAAAAGGTTATCCAATGCGTTCAATGTATAGAGAAAAAACTTCAAAAAACTTTTCTCTTCCAGTGTCTTCAGAATTATATTTAAAATCAGACTTTGAAGAAGATATGTACGATCAGATTAAAAAAAGTATCTTATTAGAAGAAGGTGCTTCAAAATACTCCGATTTGCCCTACTATATTTTGAAGAAATACTTTGAAAAAACAAGTGGTAAAAAATATAAAGACTTGATTCAAGAAAATATTTTTAATCCTTTAGGATTAGACAGAATAACTTATCAACCATTACAACATTTTTTAAAAGAAGAGATCGTTCCTTCAGAAGTTGACACCTATTTTCGACATTCTAAACTTCATGGTTATGTTCATGATATGGGAGCTGCCATGCAAGAGGGAGTAGGTGGACATGCTGGGCTTTTTGGTGATGTTTATTCAGTTGCTTCAATAATGCAAATGTATCTTCAAGGAGGAAGTTATAATGGGATTAACTTACTTGATAGAGAAGTAATAAATAAATTTAATAAATGTTATTATTGTAATTTAGGAAATAGAAGAGGTATTGGATTTGATAAGCCTCAAATTGAGGGTAAACACCGATCTACTTGTGGTTGTGTTTCAAAAAATAGTTTTGGACATGCTGGATATACAGGAACCTATGCTTGGGCAGATCCAGATAAAGAAATAATAATTGTTATTTTAGCCAATAGAACTTATCCTAAAGATGATTTAACTTTCAGTAAAAGTAATATTCGTACTCGGATTCAAGAACTTGTTTACGAAGCCTTAATCAATTAAAATATTATAATTTGAATATAGCAATTGTATGTTATCCCACTTTTGGAGGAAGTGGAGTTGTAGCGACAGAACTTGGATTGGCACTTTCCAAGCGAGGTCATCACATTCATTTCATTACCTATAATCTTCCAGTGCGTTTGGAGGCCTTAAATGATCCCAATATCCACTTTCATGAAGTAAATGTCCCAGACTATCCATTATTCAAATACCAGCCATATGAATTGGCTCTTTCTAGCAGATTAGTAGATGTAGTGAAAGCTAATAAAATTGATGTGTTACATGTCCATTATGCAATTCCTCATGCATATGCGGCTTATATGGCAAAAAAAATGCTTCTAGACTCAGGGATCCAAATTCCAATTGTTACAACTTTACACGGTACTGACATAACATTAGTTGGAAGTCATCCTTTTTATAAGCCTGCTGTTACTTTTAGTATTAATCATTCAGATCGAGTGACTGCTGTTTCTGAAAGTCTAAAGCAAGACACTCTTCGATTATTTGATATTAAAAAGAATATTAATGTCATACCAAACTTTATTGATACCGAAAAAATTAAATTAAAGGGTAAGCCATGTGAAAGATCTCTTTTAGCTGAAAAAGAAGAAAAAATATTAACCCATATTAGTAATTTCCGACCTCTAAAACGCATTATGGACGTTATTTCAATTTTTGAAGGTGTTCAACCAAAAATTAAATCTAAACTGATGATGGTGGGAGAAGGGCCAGAGAAGAAAAGAGCTATCCAGTATGTTAATGAAAAGGGCTTGGAAGAACAAGTTCTGTTTTTAGGAAACAGTAATGAGATTGATAAAATTTTATGCTATTCAGACCTTTTTCTTTTACCATCTGAAAAAGAAAGTTTTGGACTCTCGGCTTTAGAGGCTATGGCTCATGGAGTTCCAATAATCTCTTCTGATGCTGGGGGTATTCCTGAGGTAAATAAGCATGGAAAAACTGGTTATTTATCAAAAATAGGTGATACTGAAAGTATGACTTTAAATGCATTAAGTTTATTGCAAAATGAAAGTTTGCATAAATCATTTAAAAGGCAAGCAGAGCAACATGCAGAAAAATTTAATTTAGAAATTGTTGTTAATCAGTATGAATCTATTTATGTTGATGCTATAGAAACAGTTTAAAATTGACTAACCTATTATCTTGGGTTATAGATTTTTTTAGCGTTTTTGTAAACGCTATCCTTATTTAAAGTCATTTTCTTTGTTTTAAAATTAGAATACATTTCCATCTGGTCATCGTAATGTTTTGAATCAGGATGGTCTGAACTTCCATATGAAATAACTGACTCAATTTCAGGACCCTTATCTGTAAATCGAATTAGTTCTATATAAGACTCCCCGCTTACTACTTTTACTTTTCCATCTTTATAGGGTCTAGAAGACATTGCGGTAATAACATCGGGAAGACCAAAAATCGGAAGTTCTTTACTTCCTCGGACTAGCTTTTGGTAGTCACCCAATTTCACCTCTGTAGTATTGAAATATTTTAATAAATACTTTTTAGTATTTCTTAATGCCTGAATTATATAAGAGGCAGGGAAAATTTTTGGCTCAGGTATTTTACTGTAAAATGGACGCAATTGATCATAAAGTACAGCAAACGTTCCTGCTCCAAGAGAATTTTTATTTGCTTTTCGATCCCAAGCTTGTAACCTTTCAATTAACATCTCAATATCTGGATATTTCTTTGAATCCAGAAGTTCTAGATAATGTATGTCCATCCAATTAAAAGTGAAGGGTCTTGGATATTGGCGATCGTATTTAATAAGCTTAAAATCATCATAATCAAGCTTTTCATACTCATCTATGAGTTGTTTTAAACGTGTAGATCTATTGTTGTCATATGTTTCAAAACCCATATTTGAATCAAAATTTGTAGGGTCAGGGTTATCCTCCTCAGCAGAGGATTTAAAAGGAGTATGATTTGCATTATAGAAATAGCCAGATTTAGGTTGAACTACTTGTGGAAGTTCTTCAATTTCATAACTTTCTGTCCATAATGTCTTTCTTGTATTACCTGGCACAACATTTGCCCAGTCATAATTTTTAGCTCTTTTTGGTATAAGGCCATTAGATATATAGAAAATCGTGTCATTTTTATCAGCATATCCAATATTATAACCAGGAAGTGCTTTCATTTTTAACACTTTATAAAACTCAGTGAAGTTTTTTGCCTTATTCATTCTCCACCACTGTTCTAAAGCTCTAATTTCAAATAAAGCAGGTGTTCGAACTGAATAAAATCCAGATTTATTCTTTAAAGTAGGACCGTATATGCTTTTGTAGAATTTCTTTTTAATCGATAATGGAATTCCTAAAAGTTTGAAGCGAAGTTTAGCCTTTTTTTCTTCTAACTTTAGATAAGTTCCATCTACACGATATTGTAATTTTTTGTCTGGGTGCATTTCCAATGCAAATACATCTGTTTTATCTGGTTGATTAACCGTATGGGCCCATGCAAGATTTTCATTTGTACCAATTAAAATATTTGGAGTCCCGGCAAATAAGGCGCCTAAAATATTTGTTCCCTCTTCACTACAAAGATGTGCTTCATACCACGAGACGGGTCCATCTAGTGGTTGGTGAGTATTAATAGCTAGATAAGTACTTCCATCTTTGGTTTTTGTACTATTAAAAGCAAATGTATTTGATCCTTTATACTGTTCTTCTTTTGAAAAGTTATAAGAAAGTTTATTATCAACAATGTTTGATACCCATTTGTCTCCATTAGATGAAATAAAAAGCTGAAGTTGTGCATAACGCATCATTTTTTTTTCATTAACAGGAAAAAGATCTTCTACAAAAACTTCATCAGGGTGTTCTCTTGCATAACTATTTAATCCTAACGCATAAGCTTTTACAATATTTTTATATTCTGAACTTATATCAGAATCATATTTTGATTCAAATAAATCCTCTGAACCTATAAACTGGGAAATAAAGTCAGCGCCTAAGCCTACATTTCCGAGATGTTTCGATAAAAGATTATTTCCAGCTAAATAGCCAATCTGAATAGTTTCAAAATCATCTTCTGCATGGGCCCAAGCAAGTCCATAAGCAACTTCTGCATCTGTTTTAGCAAAAATATGAGGTACTCCAAATTCATCTCTTACAATATCTATTTTATCAGGATTAATCTGTGAAAAAACATTATAAAAGCATAGAGTAGTTATTACCAGGGTGAAAAAACTTTGCATCAATTTTTTTGTTTCAAGTTATTGATTTTTAATTCAAAAATAAATTTGACCTTGCATAAAAATATTTATTTTTGAGTTAAATTTATAATCAATGAAAACATCCATCTTAAACTCAATATGTGTTTTAATTACACTACCATTATTTGGTCAAGAATCCTTATTTAATAGTAATGACCTTGATGGTTGGAATATACATGGAACTGAGCTCTGGT
>CERI01066143.1_pt1 | contig 11529 bp, 5 predicted proteins | sample 350261 | NCBI WGS metagenome assembly CERI01 (sample SAMEA2620979, study PRJEB7988) | marine metagenome | isolation source: saline water (ENVO:00002010), including
AATTGATATATATTTTATTTTAATTAAACAAATTATTATGTTTTCTGAACTTAAAATCCATTCTCCAAATGATGTTTCCTTTAAAATTAAAGACGTAGATATATCTGTTATAAATTCTCTCCGACGAATAATTCTATCTGAAATTCCAAATGTTGGATTTTACTTTGATCCAAATGATCATGATAATACTCGCAATAGTATTTCTATTATTACCAATGATTCTCCTCTTCATAATGAATTTTTGATGCATAGAATCGGATTAATTCCAATATGTGTGTCAAAGGATGAAATTTCAAATTGGGAAAATTTAAATTATACTTTCAAGATTGATGTTATTAATGATACTGGTAAACTTCTTAATATCACAACAAATGATATCCAAGTTTTTGACTCAAAAGATACATTTCTTAAAGAAGAAACAAAAAAATATTTTCCTCAAGATTCTATTACAAAAGATCATATTCTTATTACTAAATTAAACAAACAACCCAATTCAAAATTAGAAATTTCTGCAAAAGGTATTGTTGCAACTCCTCAATTATCTGCATCATTTGGTATGGTCAGTAAATGTGCAGTAGAATTTATTGTTGACGAAAATGTAGCCAAAAAAGAATTATCTAAACTTCTTCAAGACGTTTCTTCAGATGAAGAAAAAGAAATAATTACTAAAAACTTTAATTCATTAAACAAAGAAAGATGTTATCATAAAAATAAATATAAAGAACCGTCATTCTTTAAAATGTCTATAGTTTCAGAATGTAAAATCACTTCGCTTGAAATTGTAAATATGGCTTTTGATATACTTTTAGAAAAATTTAAACGATTAAGAGTAGATAAATCTTTTGAAATACACGTAAATAATGATTTAATGATTGTATCTATTCCTAACGAAACACATACTTTTGGTAATGTATTACAATCATTGTGTTTCAATAATTTTATTAGAGAAGCAAATGATAAAGAAAATCTTAAATTAACTTATATTGGATATAATGTTCCACATCCTTTGGAAGCTATGTTAAACATCAAATTTAAAGGCGAAAATATATATTCTATATATGATGCCGAAAACTGTTTTGAAATATTTTTAGATTATTGTACATCACATATACAAAGTATACTAAAAGAATGGAATACTTTCTCTAATTAATATAATATATATTATGAACATTTTAAACAATGATTATGGTATTGATAGTTTATTAACAATTGAATATGACACTGATGAATTTAAAAATGATACTTTACTTTTTTCAATATTGTATTTGACATCAAATAATTTCAGAGGATCTAAAAAACAAAATATTTACATACAAAAATATAAAAATCAACTTTTTGATGCTTTAGAAACAACATTAGAAAAATCTACTAAATTATCTAAAAATATAATCTCTTTCAATAAAGATATTGTAAAAGATTTCAAAAATAAAGAAACAAATGTTGAAACAAATATAAAAAATGTAATTTATATTTTTGAAAATGTACTTACAGAAAAATACAACATCATTATATTTGAAAATGGTGTTGCTCAACCTTTCGCATTAAATTCATCGTATCCAATTCTTTTAGTTGAAAATACAGATAATGTATTCAAACCAATCGTTTCTAAATCTCAATTTGTGTTCAAAAATAGTTCAAGTATTATAAAAATAATTCAGTTGAATAACAAAAAAGAGAACACAAGTAATACTTCTGTTTATTCGGAAACCACTAATATTTTACAAGATGATATTTTCATTATTGAAGAAGATGATATTTTTTTTGAAGAATTAGAATCTTCAACTACTGTTTCATATAATAATCAAAATTACGTTGAATTCGTATCTGAAGAAGATTCATTGATGTATTTACAAAATCTTACCAACATAATTAATGATGAATTTGCAGTTGAAAACATCTTTCATATATTACAAAATATATATACCAAAAAAAATAATGTATATTTTGATAAACATCTCATTCATTCTGTGGATTTATTAAAATCTGAATTAATCAATGAATATGAATATCTTGAAAAATTTGAAAAATATAAGAAACTTTTTCCTCATAAAGCATATATTGAATCTATTTATTCACAAGAAGAAAACTCTGGTAAAAATAAAATCATAAAAGATAGCAACACAATTATTAATCCAATATCAATAAATGAAGAAGTAATTGTAAGTTCTAATCAATATTCTTGTTTGGATGAGTTCACTTTAGGTCAATTACACGATATTTCCAAATATCATGATTTACAAATAATTAATACTAAATCTAAACTATGTAAATATTTATCTTCCGTTAACTTGCTACAAGATGAAATTTCTCAAGAATTAAAAGATTCATTATCATCCCAAGATATTAAAGATCATATTTCTAAATATGAACTTAAGGAAAATTCTTCAAAAAATGTTGTTATTAAACATATCATTACAAATCATTTGTATGATTCTGATATCCTTGATGTAAATTCTGAATTAGTACAAAATATTAATAAGAAATATAATTTATCATTACCAGATGATTCAAATTTTGAAACATTGACTAAATTCAATTTTCTAAATATATACAATGACATAATTAACAAAGACTTATATTCTGAATTATTAGATGAACATGATAATGTATTCATCAACACTGAACCAATAGAATATGAAAGCCCAAATATAATATCAGATAAAATATTAGCCGAAGATGATTTTTTTAGTAATGGTTATGTATTGTTAAATGATATTCATTCAAAAGAGCAGTTAAACGTGTTTAATTTAGATGAATACATTGCTAACTTAAGAAATATAGAAGATTTCTTGCCTGTAAAATGTAAAATCTACTATTTTAATAAATACAAATCAAATTCTCAAAACTCTGTGGGTGAAATCAAAGGAATCATCAACAATTCTTACTTAGAAATACAATGTAATGACAATAATATCATTTTATACAATTTATTGAATATAAAAGACAACTATTTCTTTGTATATTCAGACATACATGATAATTATCATTATGATAAAACAAATATAATTGACAATGTTTTCATATCTTCCACTAAATTGTCTATTGAAGAAATAAAACAAATTGTATTATTATCTTTTGATGAATATATATTCAATTTTCCTCCTTCTTCAAAAATGTCAATTAGTAACATAAATCAATATCTAAAAAATGCTTTTAATATTTCAATTGATGATTTACTAATAACTCAATACAAAAAAATAGAAGAATTCATTTTAATTGATTCCAAAAACTCCGATGACGAGGAAATCAATAAATTTAATGATAATATCATTCCATATACACCAAAATCTTTTATTCAATTTGAATATAATATAGGTACATTTGACAGTGACGTTAATCGTTTGATTTATTTGAATAATAATTTTTGGAAAATTATCAACAACAATCTGAAAGAAAGAACGTTAAATGAAGAAATTCCGTCAACTAATCAAATCAATATCAATGAAAATAATGTTGCTTATAAAGAAAAATTTACATCATTTGAAGAACTGAAAACTTTCAAAGAAAAATATAACGAGTTTTTAGAAAACGAAACAAATAAATCTCTTATAAAACGCATTGATGAGTTAAAAGAGTTCATTGATAACGAGGATGTATTTTCTAAACAACAAAATTCTCTTGTAAAAGAATATGATGATTTTCAGAAATCGGTAAGTACAAAATTTTTCTTAGAGCCATATCATGTGATCAAACATATTGATTCAAAAAAATACGAAGGTATGGTGGAGATAAAAGATTATATAAGTCAAAATACTTTCGTTTCTACATTAGATAATCCAGCACCTTCTAAAGAAGATGATTCTTTATTGGGTAATCTCATAAAATTGATTGGAATAGAATTATCTGATGCTGAAAAGAAATTTATACAAAAACAATCATCTGAAAACTTTATTCCTCTTCTTGTAAAATTAAAAAACAAAACTAGTTTGAAAAAGAATCCTAACAAACCAGTATTTGAAAACAAAGAAGAAGAACAAAAATGGTTGAATTCAACATTAATATTAACATTATGTGGTTTCATATTATTGATTACACAATTAAAAATGAATGTTGTCAAATTGTTTGCAGCTTGTAAAAGCAAATTTTCACTGTACGGTTTTCCCTTAGAGGAAGAAAACAATACAGAACAAGGATTATTAAAATATATTGCATGTGTTGTATATACAACATTTGGAAAAAAACATAAAAACTTTTCCTCACCACAGTTTATTCAAAATCAAATAGAAGGAATCGTAGAAATGATATTTAATAAAAATCCTGAATTAAAACAAAAATTCAAAAAATTGAGTATATCTACAACAAAAATAGATAAACTAAATTATCCATCTAACTTTAAACCATTAATTGAAAGTTCTACAATAAAACATGTAAATAATAAATTACAGACAGGTGCAATAAACAAACACTTCTCTGTAACAATCATTAATGAACATAATAAAAATGAATTGTTTGATTTCCGTAGATTGTTTCAAATTAAAAAACCAAAAAAACAAATCAAACCAGAAATTTCACCTGAAAAACAAAAACACATTCATATTTTAGAAGTAACAGAAAATAAAGAAAATACAGATAAATCAATTCCTAAAAATATTATTGATGAGATTTCTATGTTAGTAAGCGAATTTGAACAATATTATAACTTAGATTTAGATCAATTTAAAGAACTATTCATAATATCACAAGAAGCGACAATGGACAAATTCGCAAAAGACTTATCATTTAATGATAGTCTCATGAAAATACAATTCATACCCTATTTTGAAGATAAAAATGTTCAATCTATTTTAACAAAATACACAACAAAAAATACCAATAATAGATTATTAAATGTATATAATATGTTTAAAAATATCACATTGATGATAAAAGAATTATTCAATACAGAAAATGTGTATACATTTATAGATAATGAATTAAATCAACAGAAAAAAAATGCATTCAATGATATTGTAAATATTGTTCAAGAAAAAATTACAACAATCAATAAAAAGTATGAAACATCAAAAATAAATAAAGAAACTTTAGAAAATGTTGCAAATATTCTAAAAGAAAAGAAAAAACAAGAAAAACTAACTAAATATAAAAATATGGAAGAAGATCAGGCATTTATTGTATCACAATTAGAACAAATGATCGGTATAGAAATAAATATTGATAATTTATCCACCCAAGAAGATATTGAAAATGAAAAATTAGATATATCTACATCAGATGATTAAACATATGCAGAAAATCGTATATCTGATAAATGGCGTTGATGAATATATTCTAATGTGTGTTCTTCATTATTAATATTCAACATTTTGTCAATAACATATTCCATAATAAGTCCTTTTACATAAATTTTATTTTTAGATAGAATTATATGAAACCCATATGCTTTACCATTTCTGTATATAATTAATTCATTATTCTGTTTTTTTACAATATAATATTTTTTATCATCATGATAAAGATCTTTTTGCGAATTTAACCAAGAAATAAATTCAGACGTATTCATTTTATTATCTTTGTATTTGTTAATAACCTTTTGAACTTCTTCTATACTATATTCATAATCATATCTATTTTTATTAATAGTTATAACTGTGTTTATAGAATCAAAGTTATAATTCCTTGATAAAGAACATTCGCTAAAGTTTTCTCTAGACTTTTTTAAATAGATATGTACAATAAAAATAAGAATACATAAAATACAGAATATACATAATAAATACGATTTCATTTTATTTGTTGTTCACATATATTATCACTTATTTTATACTTTTTATAGGATATTTGTTTCAATCCTGGCGGAAACTTACAATATCCGTTATCACATTCTCCACCATATTCGCCGTCATAATTAAAAAATGGACATTCGTGATGTCTTAAACATCTTGCATCCCATGTCATTAATTTTGTTTTTTTGCTTCCATCTGCATTATACTTACTTTCACAACTATATTTATTCGTGAAATGTGGATATTCACTTAAATCACTGTCAATACAAGTATATGTTTTGAATTTGAATGGAGCAGATTTACGCATATGTATTTTTTTGTCCACTTTGTATACATAATATACACCATTCATTAATGTTTTTTCTACATCAATTTTGATAGAATCACCCAGTTTGACTTCAATATCATCTAATTTATTTTGATTTAATATGATGATATCTTCGCGTTCTTTGGAAAAATATTTGCCATTTATTTTACCAGTAATTATAAAATTATGTTCAGAATCATACGATACTAATTGCGGGCTATTGTAAGTTGGTTTTGGAAAAACTTGTTCTGGATTTAAAAAAATATATGAAGCACCTTTATCGTTGTATGTAACCATTTCATAATTTGGAAAGTATACTAGTATTCTATCTCTGAATTTGGAAATAGGATAATATATTAGAGGTTTTGTATCTATAATACTTATAAATTCATCTTCTAATAATATCAATTGTATTTCTTCCCAATCTATAATATTACCATAGTCTATTATTGAATCTTTACTTAATTTTTTGAATATAAAATTTGAACAAGTATGACAATTGTTTAACTTGTATATTTTTTTAAATAAATCTACAGATCTATTTTTAAAATACCCAATAGTTATTTCATCGGGTATTGTTGTTATTGTATAATTTGTTTTTTCACTTTGCAAAATAAATAATTTCTTTGTACTTGTACTAAAATGTTCTTTATATTTTTTATTAAAATTAAAAATAATCCAATTTTTCATGTTATATATCACACATTTACATCTTAATATCATAATTAAAATTAAAAATAACAACAGTATTACTATAATTAACATTTGTAAATTAAAATATTATAAATTTATATAAAATGATTTTTAATTTACGAATATCTGTTAGTATAATTGTTTATTTACTATTAATGTTTATAATTTTTTATGTAAAGCCTTCATATTTATATAAAGCTGATGGAAAAATTAAGGATTTCGGTTTAGATTCAAATCAAACAATAACTTCCTTAGGTGTAATATCTACATGTGTAGCAATATTTTGTTTTTACATATTTTTAGTGATAGATTTAATGTATAATTAAGATAAATAATAATGGGAACATATGAAGAACAATATGAAAAATTAATGAACTATAAGAATGAAATTATTTTAAATAAACCTAAACACTCATCTTATTCTTTTGATGATGAAAAATTTTATGTAAAATTTCTAAAAACTGATTTTGAATTATTGAAACAAACATATGCTGTTACAGAACATAAATATCAAACAATATTAAAACAAAAAAACATAATTGAAAAAAGTTTACAAGCAAATCAAAAAATGTTTTTATCCAGTAGAAGTAATTTTAATGAAGATTTAATGAGAAATTTGTTCAAAAAATATGAAATTGTAAAGAATGAATTAGATAAGATTAAACAAGAAACTAACTTATTTTTAATTGTAAAAGAAATACAATTAAAAAATAATGATATCAAAAAAGAGGATATAAAGAAAGACGACGATAAACCTAAATCATCCAAAAAAATATCACCTGTTAAAATGAAAAAAATTAAACAATTTTTGTTTAAAACGTATGAAGAATGTATATCACAAAAAACGTCAGCTCCTACATATATGTCTAAACAACAGATTATAGAACATATCATGAAATATGAACCAGATATACTTGATAAATTACCAAAATCATTTCAAAATAAAAAGAAAAGTGATATTTGCAAGGTTATTTTTTCATAATATGATATTAAATGATTACTGAAAATATTACTGAAAATATTATAAAAATTCAATACTTGAAAAATGTATTGCGAGAACCTAGTGAAAATGAAATCAAAAAATTATTGCACGAAAGTCCAACAATTACTACAGAAAAAGATGTTGAAGATTTTATAAAAAATACTAATGAATACAAACATATGAATCCTTCTTTTTATGGTGATATTGCATATGATTTGAATTCAAATATTATTGCAATGTCAAACATTAATCATTCTTATAAATCTTCAGAAGGTATTGTTTTAGGGAATAATATTGTTGGAATTCAATTATCAAGTCAATATAATAAACTTAGTGAATCATACATATACAATAATAATGTAAAATATAATTCTTTTAATTTTATAGATTTTAGATTTAATATAGATAATAACGAAGTTTCTTTGTCAAATCATGTTCAAAAATTATATTTAGATGATTGTAAATTTAATGATTCGTTTACAATTAGTTCAAATTTAAATATATCAATTGATAAACGTTGTTTACAAAATCAAGAATCAGTTTTCTTGCAAACTATTTCATTGAGTAATTATGATACTAACAATCTTTCAAATATATCTATTTCACATTGTTTTGAAGACTTTAATTCAGAGATGACATTTGAAACTAATACATATGATTTAGATAACAATATTAAATATTTATCATATATTTCAAATGAAACCATTGAATTAGCAAATTTATATAAAACAAATGCAAATTGGATTCATAAAGGATATAATATTTTAGATAAAACAGTTTTTAATACTTTTCATTTAAATGAATTAAAAACAAATGAAAATTTTGAATTCTCAATTTTAACAGTAATAAAAGAAAAATCAGATACAAAATTTGATTTGAATAGTACATTGTTTAATTTAGGTAGAATTGAACCTAATATTATAATTGATACACACGAACAACATTGGAATAATTTGTGGAAAACTAATTTTGAGTTGGAGCTAAAAGAAATGATAAATACTGAAAGCAGAGAACTATGGAATACGTTTTATAAAGATATAAAACTTGCATTGTTCAATATATATAATAATTATCATCATGAAGATAACATATTCTTTTTACCTTTATTGAATATTCTGCATCCACATGAGAGTAAGAAATATTTGACAAATTTAATTGAATTGAATAATGTACATAATAAATTAGGTGATAAATATTTTACAAAATTAATTTCAAAACATGATTATTATGGCGCTTCTTACATCTATGATTCAGCTTTATTAGCTATAAGTATTTGGAACTATTTTAGAATCTCAAAAGATAGAGGATGGTTAGAATCTATTGGATATCAAGTAATGACGAATGTCGCAGATTACATATGTTCTCAGTTCAATGAAGAAAATATTAACAATGTGGTAACAAAAAATGAACGTATTGAAAATAATAATATTTTAACAAAATACTTTTGTTTATTAGCATTGAAATATACCATAAATGCAACTTCCCATTTTCAATATGTACAAAATTCAAAATGGGAAGAATTGTATCAAAATATAATTTCATCTTTGAATTATTCAATAATACAAGATAATGATGATTTAGATGTAAAAGTTCCAGAAGAAAACATGAACTTTGATGACGCTACCTATACAATAAGAGTTTCAGTAGAAAAAATTAATGAGTCTTTGTGTTATGTATTTTATGGAGAAAACAACGAAAGATTTGGTCATGAATTTGGTGGAGAATCTGGAAGGAAAATGGGTTTATATGCGCAATGTAAATATAGATTTATTTATGATGACATCGTAATAAATGAGTTTCCTATTGAATTTTTATTTCCAAATAATGCTTTAGTCATAGATTCCGAAAGTGTAGACAGTTCTTATAAATATAATGATCAAAATCATCAATCTGCTAGTGAAATATACACTTATAGATATAAATATTATAACAATTCTTTTAATGCTGTGTATAAATCTTATTTCAATAATCAGTATGGTGTTAATGCATTTAAACTAATAAATAATACCATTCCAATAAACAATATAACAAATATTGTTCAACATGCGGATGTTATACCTTCTAGTTTGGAATTTATTGAATCATTCGTAATTTTAAGTTCGTATTACAATAACGAATTTATATACAGATTTACCACGGATAATTTTAAAGATGTAGTAGGTGATACATTAACTTTCTACAAAAATAATTCTTTAGAAAATGGTATTAATAATTCACTCATATCTATAATGTATGGAATTTTATCCCAATTAGAAGAAAAATATTTGAATAAGAAAACTCAAATTCAGTATTTTACACATTATATAAAAAACATACAACACGACTCTGGTTGGGGTATATCTAAAAATAATTCACAACTTCTATTTTCATTATTATCATTATTTGGATTGTGTGTGAAAGGGGAGCAAACTAAGGATGGTTATTATATTAGTGAATATGGATTAAAAAACGACACTAGAAATGTATTACCTTTACAATGGAAATCTTTGACATTTAAAAACATTGGATCACTAGAAAGCACACTAAAAATGAATAATGTTATGTATTTTGATAATCCAATGCATATTTCTATGAATGGAATCAAATTTAAATATATTATTGATGAAATAAATCATGTATGTTACATACATGTAAAAACAGATGGGATTATCATACCATCTGAATTTGATAAATATAAGTTTGAAATTGAAAGAATTGCTCCAGAATCAGAATCAGCAGATTACAAAGCGTCGGCAATAAGTGTAGATAATAATAATTTAGAAATTCAAATAAACTACGCAGAATTTTATAGTCAGTTAGATAATAGCCGTTATAAAGTCGTTGGTAAAACTACAAGTAGTACATTAGATAATAATCCAAAAACAGACATACAAGCAATAGGTTTTATGCGTGTAAATGAATTTAAATTTTCGTTGTCTAATTTAACAAGTTCAGAATATTATGAATTAGAAAAAACTTTGATTTATCCGTATGACACAACAAGTACAATGATAAATCCAACTGTATATACGTATTATAATTCTAATTATACAAATATTCAATTTGAATTATCTCTATTTACACAAAATCAATCTGTCTTTGAAACAATTAATGGTTTTCATTTAGAATTAGATTTTGGAAATGCATTAATTAATCCTACTTTGGACGAAACAACAAATAATAATATAAGTAGTTTGATTAGTACATCAAATATTTATATTGATACAATAAGTTCTAATTTAATATTTGACTATACATTTACAGATCCAATATCTGGTATTTTAGACATTGGTCTATTGAATTTTGATCTAAATCAAGATTATGCACATGACTTAAGAAGATATGGACAAATCTATGGAACTACTACTATTGGAACTAAACATGTAAAACCAATGTTCTTTTTTAATAGCAATGATTATCCACCAACAGTGTATACGAACTTAGCATATGAGTTTATTCATGCTTCTAACGATTATAAATTAAACTACGAAGATACAAAATATGTTCAAGTGAATCAACTATATAAAAGTGAATCTATATCAAATATAGAAATGGATTCAAATATTAGTACATTTTTATCAGAAAATTCTAATTTATTATTATTTAATACAATCAGTGGTACAGAACACAATGTATTTAGATTTTTAAATACAGATATTGATCCAAAAACTATTGAATATTACTGTATTGGTAGCAACAATAGTAATATTCTCATGCAAGCAGACCCGATAGACAGTAATATTGTTGAACTTACTAAATGTGAATATTTGGAATCATTTTGTACTGATGCTAATATAGACATCAATAAAATTTCATTGATTACAAATGACGAATGTAGTATACTT
>CERI01022613.1_pt1 | contig 11505 bp, 16 predicted proteins | sample 350261 | NCBI WGS metagenome assembly CERI01 (sample SAMEA2620979, study PRJEB7988) | marine metagenome | isolation source: saline water (ENVO:00002010), including
TATAAATATTATACCAAAGGAAGTAGAACCCATTATAAAATCAGTGCAAGATAGAATACCTGTTAAAAACATATTAATTCCAAAAGAAGAAATTGATAAAAAATATTATTTAAGTGAAAAAGCATTAGCAGGAATAGCAAATAAAAAAGTTGTAAATAAAAAAAAAGGATTTGGATTTGGAGCACAAATATTAAACTTTGATAAACCATCATATACGATTCCAGCAAGATATTGGAAAGATGGATATGATGCATTGGTTAAATATAACGAAAAAGAAATTAGGAGATTAACAATTACAGAACTAAAAAGAATACAAAGTTTCCCAGATAATTATATCATTACTGGTTCGAATAAAGATGTTATTATGCAAATAGGTAATGCAGTTGCTTGTAAATTTGCATATTATCTTGGTAAGTACATAATTAATACTCTTCAGTAATTAATTCTTTCAAAAAATAATTAAATAATAATATACATTGCTCATAAAAACTGTAAAAAAAATGATTATTTAAAAAAAAATATAAAAACAACAAAATGTTGTCATATTCAGGATTTCACCTACTTTTTAATAAATGTATAAAATTGTTTGAAAATATTAAAACCAAAATTTTAAATTATAGAAAAAATTTAATTAAAATTAGAGATAATTGTATTGAAAAAATGAGAGAAATTAAATTTTCAATATATAATAAATATTTAGTAATTAAAGATATAACAAAAACGAATTATTATAATTATAAAGAAAAATCTATAGCTATATTAAATACACAATATAACAATTATTATACATATTGGTTGAATAATTATGATAAGATACGATAAGTATTAAATACGAGGTGCTAAGTAGCAAGAGACTAATTCATATTTATTATTTTTTTTAATAAAATTCCATTTATATATTATATAGTAAATATTTTCATAATTATTCAAATCTGTATTTTCTTGATAATAAATATCATTAAATTGAATTCCGTTATATAATAAATCTTTATATGTTGCTTTAATTTTGACATCAACAATATAAAATTCATCTTCTTCTTCAATATATTTTTCATAATTTATAATTTCAAAATCCTTAAATTTTTTAAAGAGAATTCCATATTTACTATCATTGAATAATTCAATTAATCTTTTATTACTAGTTTGTTTAATTATATTCAAATCAGAAGAATATGATTTTAATTTAGTTAATGCAATATCTGGATTATTATTTTTAAATGTATATAAAATATCTTTTAATATTTTATTAATTTCATTATTAATTAATTTATTATTTGTTTCAATTTTTTCATTACTATCATTAGATTTATCTACATTTAGTTTAGGTAAATCAATACTTTCTTTTTGTGCTTCAATAATTTCAATAATTCTATTTGCTTCCTGCCTTAATTCAAGAATTAATTTATCATCATTATTTTTTTTATCATCATTATTTTTTTTATCATCATATGCTAAAAAACTAATTACGAGTGGAGATAATGTAAATAATTTGCGTCTACTAATCAAATTATTATTATTTTTTAATGAGATATTCTTAATTAAATTCAATTTATAAGAGAAAACAGAATTAATAAATAATAAAGAAACAAGAAAATATTTAACCATTTATTATTAATAATATTTAAGTTTTTATATGATTTTAGTAATATATGATTTAACTGTCGGGATATCTATATTATTTATATATATAATTTATAGTTTATACATTAAAATAATATAAAAACTTAAACATTATTAATAATAAATGATATTATATATAAAATTATTTTTACTAACAAATCTATTTTATTTAAATTTAGGTTATAAATATGAATATAATATTAAAAATATTCTAAATAATATTCAGGATAATAGTACTAATATAAAAAATAATACTATTAAATTCTTGAAAATAAATAACACAAATTTAATAAATATAACAAATACACTTAAATTAAAAAATAATACCGAAGTTATACCTCCTTATTTACAAAGAAAAAGTAAGTTTTGTCATATTAAATGTAACTGTTTTTTCTCACATAATGTAGTAAATGATAATATAAATGTAAATAATTGGATTAGAACACCTGGTTTTCCGTTTAATAATATGAATGATAATATATGTGTTTCAAAATGGATATAAAATATACTTAAAGTTAAATTAATTTTTTTTATTAATGGATATAGAGTTTAGTAAATTATCTATTAATAATTGTGATATTTGTAATAATATATTAACAAATATTAATAAAAATATATGTAATAGTTGTTGTGATAAAATAAAATTTTTATACGAGGATGATATAATTAATTTAAATTGTATTTATTGTCAGTTTTATACAGATTATAAAAATTCATATATATGTTCAAATTGTCAACCTATATAATTTATTGCTTTGCCCATTCTTCTTCCATTATTGTAACTTCTAGTTTTGATACATGTCCATCAAAAATTAATTGACAATAATTATCGATTTGTGGTTTAATTTGTTTATAAAATTCGGCACGTGGTCTTTTTCCACTACTTGCAATTTGGTCAAAAGTTTCTTTATTATTAAATTTAATATTTCTAAATATTTCAGATGTATTAGATAATTTTATTTCATATACTTTGAAATGTTTATTTAAAACATCAATTGCATCAACAAAATATAATACATCCCACATTTCTTTAGGACCAAATGAAGAAGGTCCAAATGATATAAATCCTTTTATTTCAAATCTTTCATTATTATAAATTAAATCACCTCCTTTATCAGTATTCCACGAAGGCATTATTCCGTATTTTTTAAATATTGCAAATTTAGCAATATTTTCCGATATATCAGATGGAAAATTTTCATTTCTTCTTTTTTTTTTTGACATTAACATATTTATAGTTTTATTAAAATTTAAATCATTAATATATTTATCTAAACATTGATTTAATATGTCTAACGAATAATTATCTAGTAATTTTGAAGCAAGTATTTGATTATATACATTTGATAACATAATATAACAAACTTAAATTAATTATATAATCATTTTTTTTATAAAAAATGATATAAATATCTTATATTATTAAGATATAATGAGTATAGATAATCTAAAGTTAATAGATTTATTTGCAGGAACCGGCGCATTTTCGTTAGTATTTGAAAAAAATAGTAAATGTAAATGCGTATTCGTAAATGATATAATGGAGTGCTCAAAAAAAATTTATACATTAAATAATCCGAATACTATATTTACTTTAAAAGATTTACATGAAATAAATGTTAATAACATACCATCGCATGATATATTATGTGGTGGATTTCCGTGTCAACCATTTAGTATAGCTGGTAATAAAAAAGGATTTGATGATAATAGATCAAATGTATTTTGGAAAATTATAGAGATTTTAAATACACATAAACCCGAAATTATTATTTTAGAAAATGTTAAAAATTTAAAATCACATGATAAAGGAAATACATTTAATATTATAGAAAATAATTTAGTAAAATTGGGTTATTATATTAAAACGGCAATTTTAGATACAAATAAAATAACAAATATACCACAACATCGCGAAAGAATTTATATTGTTGGTTTCTTAAATAAAGAAAAATATGACAAATTCAATTTTAATTTTCCTAAAAAAACACAATATAAAATATCAGATATGCTAGAGAAAAATGTAGATAATAAGTATTATTATTCTGATAGATTTAAAGTGTTTGGAGAAATAGAAGAAAATGTAACAAAAAATATATCAGAAAATGTTCTTTATCAATATAGAAGGTATTATGTTAGAGAAAATAAAAGTAATTGTTGTCCTACATTAACAGCAAATATGGGAGGTGGTGGTCATAATGTTCCTTTATTAAAAGATGATAAAGGTATTAGAAAATTAACTCCAAGAGAATGTTTTAACTTACAAGGTTTTCCATTAGATTATAAATTACCAAATATATCAGATACATTATTATATAAGTTAGCAGGAAATGCTGTATCAGTTCCAGTAGTTGATTTAATAGTTGAAAAATTAAATAATATATAAAAAATATAATGTATTATTATAATAATGTTAAAAATTTTATTACTATTAAGTCAGTTATTTTATACACAATGTTTTTTAATTACGGAAGGAGGAAATATGTTACAATTTAATAAAAATATAAGAAAATCACAAAATATTTTAAATCTTAATGCAAGATTTAGCAACAATATTTCAAGACGAAATATATTATATTTATCACCAGTTATTTTAAATCCTAAATTAGTTTTAGCGGATAATAATAATTTAGAAATTAAAAAAATTGCAGTTTTTGGAGCGTCTGGTTATACAGGTGGTGATACTATTAGAAATTTGCTAAATAGAAATAAAGAGGTTATAGCACTAACAAGAAGAGAAATGAAAATTGTTGATAGGGAACATATGGGAAAAAATACTTTAGTAATAGATGATATTAATCAAAAAAACAAAATTATAAATATTGTTTGTGATGTAATGAAACCAAATACATTAAATAATATTTTAAAAAATGTAGATGCTGTTATATATTGTGCTGCTTCAAAACCTAAAGTTAAAATGGAACCTTTAGATCCAATGTTAAATAAACAGAATAATGTTGTAAGTAAAGATGATTATGTTGAAGAGAGTAATCATGTTGAAGATATAGGATTAAAAAATGTTGTTAATGAAGTAATTAAAAATAATGTTAAAAAATTAGTAATTGTATCATCAATATGTGCAAAATGTCAAAAAAATATGAAAAATGAATATGAAAATCCAGGAGAAGTTATTGATAGAGGCGAAACAACATGTGAGCCTTGTTTTAATAAACAAGAAGGTGAAGAATTAGTTAAATTAATGTATGAAAAACACCCCGAACTAAGTTATACTATTGTTAGACCTGGAATGCTTTCTCCTGGTGAAAAAAGAGGTGTTGAAGAAATTGAATTTAATCAAGGAGTAACAAAAAGCGGTATAATATCTCGAGAAGATTTATCAGAAATTTTAATTGAATCAGCTTTAAGTAATGATTCGGGTTCAAAAACATTTGAAGTTTACTATAAAGATACAGCACAACCTGTTGATATGTATAAATCTTTGCAAAAATGTAAGGAAATGGGCAAAAGTGTAAAAGAATGTTTTTTTGGAGAAGGATATGAAAAAAAAGAGGACTTTACGATTGATAAATTGTTAAAAAATAAAGTAAAAGGTACAATATTTCCATCAGGAAATGAAGTAATTGGAAATGATTATACTAAAATTTTAAAAGAATTAAAAAAAGATGAAAAAGTAAATTACGATATAAGTATATTAGGTTCTCATGATATTCTATAATATATAATATAGAATGACTTACTTTTTAATGACAAATAAATTAGGAGATTATGCGTGTTTTACTTTTAATAAGTATGATGATTATATAAAATGTTATGAAAGATATGATAAATTAGGATGGATATAAGAAAAATATAATATTAATTTTATATATGGAGGAACATATTATAGAAATTCATTCTGATGTTATTAATTCTGAAATAAACGAAGATGATTTAAGTGTAAATAATAATATCTTGGAATTGGAAGTAAAAGTTAAGACTGCTATATCTAAATTAGAAGAATTAATAAAAAGTAAAAAAAAAATGGAAAATGAAAAAAAAGAAATGGAAAAAGAAAAACATATATTAGAAGAATCTTTAAATACTTTAAAATCAGATGTAAAATTAATAAAAAGTGATGAACTATTATCTTTAACTAATTTAAAGAAAAATTTGGACAATAGATTAATCAAATGTGTAGATGAACAAACAAAAAATATAATAATTGCAAGAAGGTCATATCATAATATTAATAATAAATATTGGTGGTCATCAATATTTATTTTAGTTTTTTCATCTGTAATAACATTTATAGAAGCAGTAAGATTAATAATTGAAAATGCAGAAAATAAAAAAATAAAAGAATTAACCTATATAATTAGTATATCATCTATATTAATTGGAATATTAATAACAATAGTAACTGGTTATATAAAATTCAATGATTATCAAAATAAATTAGAAATAATAAGTAGTCGTTTATCTTTATTACTACAATATCAAAAAAAATTCGAAGTAATTAAGTTTCAACTTTCAACATATTCATTACCTGAATTAGATAATGATAAAGATACAATACAATGTACAAAACATAATATATTATCGAAAGAATTATTAAAAGAATTTACTACTTCCTTAAATAGATTAGAAGAAGATATACAAAATAATGAATTATTGAAATATATAACAGATTCTTGTGAATTTAGATATTATAGAGAATATGTTGATACATATATAAAAGACATGATGTATAATAATTATATCAAAACTTTAACAGAATATTTACATAGTCATGATATTAATTATAATACTGAAAATACAGAAAGAATATATGAAAGAATATCAAAAATAGTTAATAATCAGAGAAATAAGAAGAAAATAAAAATGGATTTTGAATTATTGAAAGAATTAAAACAAAATTTAACAAGTAAAATCCATTAATTCTTAAAGAAAAATAATAACAGTTTATTAATAGTGTAATATGTCTAGTAGTAATACAAGTTCAATGATAACAGAAAACGAATTAATGAACGATTTAACAAATATATTAGCAGAAATACATAAATTCACTGAAACAAATATTGCAAAACCTTTTAATGAATTTGCTGAAACAAATATTACAAAACCTTTTAATGAATTAACAGATACAACAATAAATTATTTTAAATAATTTATTTTTTCATTTGTTTTTTATTTCCTAAAATAAAAGAAATTTTAATATTTTATAAATATAATGGATACTAATTTAATTAATTTAAAATGTATTGATGATTTGAATAATAAATTAGCATTATTATTAAAAAAAAATATTAATAATTTATTGGAAATAACAAATATAAATTATACAATAGATATACCACAAATCCATTTATTTAGCGAACCGAATTCTAATATAACAAGTAATATTATATTAGAAAGAACAGAAAGTCAAAACTATAATAAAACAATGTTATATGATCCATATGATTAATTATTTATTTTTTTGATTTACTTTTAGATTTGGGTTTAGATTTAGTTTTTTTGCAATTCTTTGTATTTTTTAAGTAAAACATATTCATTTTTATATTTAATATATTGTTTTCTATCGCCAATAAATTTGTATACATTTCTTTCTTTGTCCAAAACATCTTTTTTATTGACAGAAGACACTTTTCTTTTGCTTTTAGAGTATTTTGTAAGTCTTTTATTGTTATTTTTCTTATTTGTACCTGCCATCTGGGCAAGGCGTCTGTCTAATTCTTGTTTCCGTAAAAGGTTTTCGTTTTGAAGATAAAGCATAGTTCTTGCTAAATTTTCACTACTACGCTCTTCATGTACTCTCCTATCTATACCTAAACCATTTGAAAAGTTATTACCTGCTTTATTTGATAATGCGTTTGTCCTCATCTCCAATAGATGAGTATTAGCAGGGGCGTCGTGTAATTTAGCATCAATAACTGCTTGTGCTCCAGTTCCAACTTTCCCAGAATTTTCAGGAAGAGGCACCTTGGTGGAACTCTCTTGCTTAATAAATATCGGCATTCTACCGTTCTTCAGTAACCCAGCGTTCCTGGCGTATTCATCAAAATTATGGTTAAAATGTTTTTGTCCACTTTCGTCCATGTACAGTTTGTCCCACTTCTCAGGCATGAATGGTGCTACTTTTCCCCCAATATCAACATCATAATAATAATTTATTCCTGCACCAAGAGTATAAACTATTTTATATATCGTTATATGCTTGTTTGTATTAAAGGTATGTTTGCTTTGTTTATCAATATAAGCCGGAATGTACAACTGTTTTTGCATCCCTTTTTCATCGTATTTACCTTCACTATTACTTTTATTGCGGTCTTGTATTTCTTTTGGAATAAAATACAAAGTATGGAAATACGAAAACTGGAAAGAATTCTCATTCATAACTTGTGCAAATGTACTTATTTCTGGTATAATAGGATAATTACCAGGAACACTAATACTATGTTGGTTTCTTTCCGGTGTACTACTACCTGTCCAAGGTTTAAATGTTGTAAAAGTTCCTTTTTTTTTAGCAACTAAATCTGCTGTAACAACAGATGAAGTCTGTGATCTAGCAGTCGATTGAGCCTTATTACCAGATAAACCGAAAGAAGAAATGCCATTTGTAATTTTTTTTAAAAGGTCACCCATTTTTATCAATTATCTATTAAATATTAATATTATATATATTTTTATATTTAATAATATATAATGAATAATGAAATAATTCAAAATCATAATTTAATGTATTCTGAACATGATACAAAAAATAAAAATATAAAAATAGATGAATTATTATCGAGAATAATAGATTCAAAAAATGAATCAAGTACTCGTTTATTTATGGTAACGGAAGCATATGATAAATATAATAGAGAATATTATATAATATCATTAACAATTTTAGTATTATCATCTGTAATAACATTTATGGAGGCGATAAGATTATTAATTATTACTAATGAAAATAGTAACTTGATAACAAATAATGATACAATAAATTTAACATTACATATATTATTATTACTAAATGGCACAATAATAACAATATTAAGTAGTATAATAAGATTTAAAAATTATAGAGAATTTTTAGAAGGACTAAAAGATGCTCAATTGCAATTAGTTAAATATAAAAATAAATATATGAGGCAATATTATATAATAAAATATAATTATATAAATAAAATAATAGAAGAAGCTGATATTATAAAAATATCAGATAAAATAACATTGTATGATAGAGTGGTAAAATCAATAAATTATTTTCAATTTATTAAAAATAGTGATATAATAAGATATAATAAAATAAAAGCACAATTTGATGTAAGTATATTTGAAATAAAAACATCAACAGCAAATAATTTTGAAGCAATAACAAAAAAAAGAGAAAATGAATATATAAATATAAATAATGAAAATGATATAAATAAACAGATTATTGATCATAATAAATTTGTTATTTTAAATAATTTAGAGTTAGATAAAGATAGACTTAAAATAAATATATCAGAAGAACGATTAGAATTAAATAATAAATTTAAAGAGTTAAAAAATAATATTATTTAAGCAATATGTTCATCATTATTATAATTATTCCACAATTTATCTTTGGCATCTATATTATTTGTTGTAGGGGTAGCTGGTTTAGATGTTAATTTTTTTTTCAATCCACTTGCACCATTTAATTGTAACGGTACAGAACGTCCTTCCCATAACTCAATAACTTCCATTTTAATACTTTTTTTAATATCTTCGAATTGACATTGTATTACAAGAGAATCATATTTTTCAGTAAGACCATTAATTGCATTTTTAGACAATTCTTCTGTCTCCAAACCTTCAATTTGATGAGCAAGTTGTAAAAAATTATTACTTAAATTTTTAAATAATTCTACTTTTTCAGGGACTTTTAAGTTATTTTGTAATGCAAGTATTAATACGCTAGCACCATTAACAACAACATTTGGTATTTTCATATTACCTTTAGCATTATCAAACGAATTTAAAATACACATAACAGAACTTGTAATTATTAATGGTATTTGAAATGCAAATTTAATAAGACTCCAATGTTGTGTAGCTTTTTGACATAAAACAGACATTGCTTCACATTTATCTAGAAGCATATTTAATCTTTCTTCATCTGATATATGAAGAGAACTAACTCTTTTCATATTAATATACTCTATTTATTAATAATAATATTTAATTCATAATATGTTTTATTTAATATTTCAATTAAATTAAATATTTTTTGTTTTAATAAGTTATTAGATAAATCAAGTGATTCTATTTTTTTTTTAAAAATATCAATTTCATTCAATAATATTTGTTTATTATTTTTGATATTAAAATTTATTTGTATAATATTATTATTAAAATCTATATTATAATTTTGATATAAATAATTATTTAAATAATCTTTTATTAATAAATTTAATTTATCATCCAAATTGTTTAATATTGTAATTATATTGTATTCTTTAATAATAAATATAAATAATTGTATTTTCAATTTAAATTCATTATAATAACAGAATAAATTAATAAAAAATACATTAACATCAAGCATCATTTCTTGTTCTTCGATATAACATATTTTTTTTTTCTCTTTATCTTTCATCTAAAAGATTAATATATTTTTAAAAATTAAAAAATCTATATATCATCAATATGTAATTTAGTATCACTATCATCACTATTAATGACATCATTATCACTATTACTTTTGCTATCATTATCTGTACTATTTCCATTATAATCAAATTCTAATCTATCATCATCATTAATAACAGTATTATTATCAGTTTTTTCAAATTTAGTTTTATTATTATAAAAATTAATAATACTTTGTGCTAAAACCTTGTCTTTAATCAATGACTGAATTTGTTCTCTATTAAATTTATGTACAATATCTACTTTACTATTTTGATAATCTCGAAGAGATACAACTACAATGTCGCCTTTTTCAATTAAAATTCTTTTTGAAAATTTTCTTAATGAACCTCTAATAATACCCATACATTCATTACCAGAATTAGTAAATAATGAAACCCTACAATTGCCTAGTAATTTAGTAACAATTGCATATTCTTCATTAGTTTTATCTAAATTATAGTCATTATTATGGGAATTATTTAAATATTTTTTTTGTTTTTTATTTCTAATAGATGTTTGATACATAATTCATTATACTATAATATGTATATTATATCTTTAAATAATATAAAAATAAAATTAATTTTATTATTAGATGGAGTAATGAATTACATAAAAAAATTTATATCAGAAATCAAATTAAATAATGAAGAAATAACAGATAATATCAATAAATCATATTATGATAATAGTATTAAAAATTATGAATTAAATAATACTTTTTTTTTACATACTGATAAAAATACACCATTAACAAATATTATTTCAGATAATATCTACAAAGTCAAGGTAGTAAATGTGTTATCAGAAAATAAAATAAAAGGAATTATAAATATAAATTCAAATTTTTTAAAATTTAATTTTATAATTTTAAATAAAATTTGTTCAACCAAAGAAGAATTATATTATTTTATATCAGATAATAAAGACATTGAAACAATGTTAGATGAGTTTAATAATCATAATTATTTCATAAGTGTAATCATAACTGAAATAAACAAAAAAAATTATTTATTATGTAATATTATTTAAATTATATAAATATAATATCTTTATTTTATATACAATGTACTTAAATGACACTTGGTCTTTTTATTTTCATGATCCATATGATACAGATTGGTCAATAGAAAGTTTTAGTTTTATATCAAATATTAGTAATGTAGATGATTTTATTTCAATTTTTGAATGTTTTAAAGATATATTATCAAAGGGTATGTTTTTTATGATGAGAGAACATATTTCACCAATATGGGAGGATGAATCAAATAAAGAAGGGGGGTGTTTTTCGTA
>CERI01016437.1_pt1 | contig 11493 bp, 5 predicted proteins | sample 350261 | NCBI WGS metagenome assembly CERI01 (sample SAMEA2620979, study PRJEB7988) | marine metagenome | isolation source: saline water (ENVO:00002010), including
CGCATGGCGTCCATCGCCTCACCCGCACCGAACACGGGCCCGGCCCCGCCACTCAAGGGTGCTAGTCGGGGTTCGTTTTGATCCGGGCCATCGTTGCCCGCCTGCCAGTTCGCTCGCTGGCGCCGCGCCTCACTAGCCGCCTCGAGCCCGACCTGCCGAATGACTCGCGCCGGCATGTCGGTGTAAAACCTCCTGACCTCATCGGCAGCGGCCATCGCGGCGAGGCCCTCCAGCTCGACGGGGTCGATTTCTGGATTCGTTTCCAGCTGCTCGTTGATGGTTGACCAAGCCTTCACCCGGGCAGCCGCCTCGGCCTTTGCGAGATTCATGACTGCCGCTGGCGCCTTTTCCCTCTCCTCCTCCGCCGCCGCGGCCTTGGCGGCGGCTTTTCTGGCCGCATCTTGCGCCTTTTTCTCCGCGGCCTTTTCCGCCCTCTCCTCCCTTTCCTGCTGCTTCCTCACCGCCTCCGTCCGCCGCTTCTCCTTCCTCTGGTCCTCCGCGTCCTCCTTTGCGCGTTGCTTCGCACGGTCCGCCGCCAACTTGTTTCGCTTCTTCATCGCGGCCTCCGCGGCTTTGTAGCTGAGCTTGAGCACGACCGATTCGACCACCGAAGGGTATGAGATCGCGGCATCGTAGGCCGCGTCGGCGACCTGCTTGGCCAGCTCGTCGTCGGTGACGGACTCGTCGTAGAGGAGGTTACCGACAACCTCGTCTCCCGCCTCCTGCGCGGCCTTCTTGGCCTTCTCCAGTTCGGCCGCGTGATCCTCTCGATACTTCTTTGCCGCGTCTGCCTTGTTTTGCCGCATGTGCGCGTCGTACGCCTTCTGCGCGGCCACCCCCGCGAGCTTGGAATACTTTGAAACTTCGTCGGGTGGGAATCCATAGAACGTGGCGGTACGGCGGACGCTCTCCGCAGCAGCGTTTGCCGTCTCTTCGCGCAACTTGCCATCGTCGATTGCGTTCTGCGCCTCCAATGCGCCGTACTGCGCCAGCAACGGGCCGTACGCCTTTTGGCGATCGTCGTTGCTCATGAACTTTTTGCAGGCACCGTTCTTGTCTTTGAGGCGGCGCTCGTACTCGGCGTCGTTTTGCTTACGCACTCTGGGCATGTCGCGGAGAAACCGGTCCTTGAAGAGCCGCTTGTCCAACTCGAGCCACCTTTCGACCGCCGGCTCCAATTCGATCATCAGGGGCTTGATGGCAATGGTGAGCCATCCGTTTTTCCGCTTCCATTCTTTCCCGACCGCCTTGTCGAGCACATCCTTGATGTCGCTGAGGACCAGTTCATACGCTCGGACCACGGCGGCGCGCTCCTCGTCAGGGTGCACCGGCCTGGTGCAATTGGCGTCTATATCAGCAACGTCGGCGCTCATGAGCGCGTCTCCGACGGTTCCGTCGACAAACTCTGGGTCGCCGGGCTTCCACTTTGTGCTGTCCCACTGCAGCAGGCGGCGCGGCAGATCTTTCTTGGAGTCCCGAAGGATGCCGGTTCCGTACGGCTTCCGGTCGCGATCCGCCTTGAGGTAGGCCTCGATCTGCCTGTCGCTGGTCTTGCAAATCGTCTCGTGGCGGTCGCGCAAACGGACGTCAAACGTGGTGAGGGGCTCGTTGTTGTCGAGGTCTGCCCGGTACGTGAACGCGGTTGCGTCCACGGCCAGCGCGTTCGTTACCCACTGGATGCTCGCCTCATCCTTGACATACCGCTGCTGCATGAAGCCGGTCGGAATCGACAGGGCTATCTGCAGCCCGTAAGCGCCCATAAACTCCTTGAACGCGCCCGAGAACCGCACGTTCTCCGCCTTCCGCTTGAACGCGTCGCGCGCCAGGTTTGCGCGCGCTCGGGCAACGGGTATGTCGTCCTTGACGCTCGTAGCCGCGGCCGTGAAGCTTACTCGCCCCGGCGTGTTGGAAAATTCACCGAACGTCTCCGACGCGATTGCGGTCGACCGTGTGCCACCCATGGACCCCCAATCCATCCCGAAGAGCCCCGATGTGGACGCCCCCTCCAGGTGCCCCTTTTTGAACAACTCGGCGGCGGCTTTGCCTATGATGTTCTTCGGACTCGAGGTCCCATAGGCGGGATTAAAGAAGATCTGGGCTTTGACGCTCTCCACAGTCTCGCCTGCCGGAGGATTTTTAACCAGCCAGGCGGCGATGTTCTCCTTCTGCTTCTCGGCCATGGCAAAGTATTTGGCCGAGTAGGTGGCGTGGTCGGCCACCGCGAGCTGTCGTTCCCAGCTGAGGAGCAGGCTCGTCGCCTCGCCCACCATTGCCCATCCGTGGTTGGTTGCCGCGGTGATGGCTAAGTCGCTCGCGAGGGTTCCTGCCGCATACGTCGCGCCCGTGGCTGCGATACCGGCCGCCCAGGTCGCGGTCGCGCCAAGCCCCGTCATAGCCGCGGCCGACGCCGCAAGGGGTGCTAGAACTGGGGCGACTACGCTGCCGATGGCGGCACCCGAAGCGCCTACCGCGAGGGTTTTTAGGGCCCGCTTGCCCGTAATCATCATCGCCTGCTTGTCAGCCTTGCTGAACTTTAGCTTTGACCACTCTCCGCTCTTCCAACGCGGCATGCCCTCTGGCGTCGTGGCGTCAAAGTCGACTAGCCAGGCGCCAGAATCGTTCACGGCGTTGACGGACGGCTCGGCGGGCGCACCGACGCTCATTGTCTCCGGTGGCGTCTCGTCCGCACCCACGTCCACGTACACCTCTGCGTCCACGTCCATCTCGGTGTCCGGCAGCGGCGTGCGGTCACGCACCGCCACGTAGAGTTGCTCGACGTCGTTCCAATCCTTTTCGAGCTCGTCGTCCGAAAGGTACAGAAAGTAGCACATGTTCACCAGCACCTGCGGGTGCAAGACCTCGTCCGGCGCGCTCCAGTCGATGTCCACGTAGAAATTGATGCCACGTTCTTTGGAGAACAGCCTTTTGATCGCGGCCTTCTCGGCAGCCGTTTCGGGGTCAGAGTCGTCACGCTCCATGAGGCGGTCCCATTGCTGCTCCCACCGCTCCTTGGCGTCGGGCGCAAAGGTTTCGGGCTTGATGCGAAATCGCTCAAAAAAGACACGCTCGGCTTCTCCGAACGTCTCGTCGGGAGCGGCGCTGTCTGCCGGCCCCACCTTTACTGCCTTTTGCCTTGCCGCCATCTGCTTGTCCTTCTTCATAATTTCGTAAAGCGCTCGCCAGCGCGGCATCGTCCTTTTCCAGCTCGGCACCTCCCGTGGTCGTTTTCCCAGGTAGGATTGGGATTGCCGACGACCCCGCGACGGGGTCGTCGTGGTGGAGGGAGAGCCCCCTACAGCGGCCATCGTTTCTCTACTCACTTTCAGCCATTCACTTGGATCTTATGAAAACAAACTGACACCTACGCGGAGGATCGCACGGCCTGCTCGAGCACGATCGCGGCCTCAAAGAGCGAGAGGTCGCCGGAGCCTTCTTTGGCCTTGAGGCTGCGCACCCACGTTGGCGCCACGCGACCGGGTTCTTGCGCCAGGCGCAAGCGCGGCGCGGCGGTGCGGCCTAGTATGGCGACGAGGACTGCACTTGCAAGGGCGACGGAGGCGTGGAACGCGCTCCAATTGCGTGCCGCGATGGTGTCGGACTCCGCCTGTAGGGCATCCTTGTGCCGTTGAAGTTCGGCGGCTCTCTTCTTGTACGCTTGCACGTACTCGTGGTGCGCGTCGCGCAACGCGCGCACGTGCTGGCTTGCCACGATCAAGACGGCTTGGTTTTTGAGCTCCTCCAGCGTGGGCGGCTTCAAACACTCTTCTTCAAGGGCCGCGTCGTCGAAGTCCTCGGGCCGAGCACTCAAGCCAAGTTCGTTGAGCACCTCCACCTCGTCGGGAATCGGCTTGCGCATCTCCTGCTCCAGCAGTTTGTGCACGCGCTCGGTCTCGTATTCACAGTCGTACTTGAGCGCGCCGTCGACGTCGTACTCGGGAATGCCCTTGGTCGGGTCAAAGAAGTCCGCTTTGCGCGTGTCGTTCCAAGGCATCTCGGTCCGCTCGTAGTCACTGTAGCTGACGCGTGTCGTTGCCACAGGCGCACCAACCGCCATGAACTGCAGCATATCGCGAAGACCCGTCTCGTTCTCAAACTCGATGTCGGCCTCGACGCCTTCCGCGAGGGTGACACTAGTGGCGTCCTGGTTCTGCTGGAACTCTTCGCGCGATTTGTCCCACCTGCCCTTCTGCACGTAGTCTTTGAAGCACTTCTTGCGCCCGTTGAGCACTTTCGTGCACGCCTGCCGCAAATGCCATTGATGCGCACCAGCCGCATCGATCATCCTCTTTTTGACTTTTGCGTCGTGTGCCTTGCGCGCTTCGGGCGCCTCGTCTGGGTCAAACAGTGCCTCTTGGAACTCTGGTGGGTCCGGTGGCACGCAGTCCACCGTGACGCGGCCTTTGGGTGGCTGAACGCGTCCGAACGCCAGCAGGACCGCCTGCACAAGCCGCTCCGAGTTCCAGCAAAGAACGTCGACGAGCGACCCGCGCTGCAGCACGTTCTTGCCACTCAGCACGGCGTCGGCCGCACCGACAAAATCCAAGGGGGCTTCGTTTGCGGACGCCCCGATGGCGCCCGTCGTCGTCGGCACGACCAAGCAGCACGCAACGTCTATGCGAGCGGAGCGCTTGAGCGTCACGCAAAACGGGTGCACTCCGTTGACGCCGGCGTGCGGGGCGACGCGCACCGCCGCCGGCGCGTCGGCGTCGCCGCCGTTGGTGCTGCAGCACTGGCTGATTGCCTCGAGCAGCGCGTCGCAACGCACCGGCGCGGAGTCGATGCCTCCGGATCCGGGGTGCACGAGCGACCACACGCGGCTGTACGGCACGTGCCCGTGCGAGAACGGGACAAAGAATCGCTGCGTGTCCCACTCGACGTCGTCGTTCGCGTAATGCTCCTCCCGAAAGTCTTCGAACGTCTCGAGGTCGATGCGCAGACTGCCGTTGCGCTTGCGCAGCACCTCGACGTCCAGCGGCTCGTCGTCGGCCACGCGTAAGAGCTGTAGATTCGCGTCGTCCACGTAGGTTTGCAACAAGGCGAGGCGCGACCGAACCGCGTCCGTGGATTCGGAGGCGAGGCGCGCGGCGAGGACCACGGGCCAGTGCGCCGCCAAGCGCAGGCGCACCGGGTTGAGCGCTTGTGCCTCCAACCCGAGCGCCTCACCAAAGGCCGCCGTGCGACCAAACGACGCGAGCGCCTCGCAAAGACGCGCGTCAAACGCTTCCGTGTCACAGTTTGGATCGTCGGTGAGCGCATTCTGAAGCGCGTAGATGGGCATGGACGCGAGCGAGAGCGTGGTCGTGCGTTCCAGAGTTCGCAACACCTTCTCAAACTGCGCCTCCGCCTCCACCGGCCAGGCGTTGTAAAGCGCGACGCGCTGTTCGCGCGTCTCGTCGCCGCGCACACCGATGCGTGCCGTTCCCAGCTCCATGGACGTGTGCGCCCGGCGGGTCCACGCACCGAGACCGTGCAAAACTCGAGCCGCGTCGGCGCCGCCCAGCAGACACGCGAATATCGGATCGTTCTCAGAAAGGATGCCGCGCACCGAGCTGCCTCTTTGCATGCGGCAGGCATTGAGCACCTCGATCACACGTGGTGTGAGCGCACGCAGAGCCTCGATGGCCGTCGTGCTGATGCGCATGCTCTCGGGAAGCTTGCTGCGCACGATCACGCGCGCAACCAGTGCGTCGGCGACGGCGTGCGCCGCCAGGAGCTCGGCCACGGTCGTGGGAGGAACGGGGCTCGTTGCTGCCCGATTCCGTTCGGTGACCGATCGCGTGCCGTCTCGCCGGTTTGTATTTGGCGACTCTTTCACCGTGGTCGGTGCCTTTGTTGCGATCAGGCGAACCGCAGCATCTACGGACGGGTCGTGGTTGCTTTCCGCCCACCACTGAAGCATGTCCCTGATCTGAAGCGGCAGAAGCTGGCCGTCGGCGCAGAAGGCGACGCCGGTAAACCCGGCGACGTTGATCACCCGATTTTCAAACGCGGCGACGGCCCGAGATGGTTCGAACAGTTCGTACCAAACAAAGCGCGTGCTGCTCGATGCCTCCCATCGGTCCCACAGGGTTTTGAGCGTCAGGCCGTAGCTTTGTATCGCTCGACGCGTCTCGTCGAACGCCGCTCCTATGGGCAACGAGTCGCGCAGCTCCTCCATGTTGTCGTCGGTGCCGCTGACGCCAATTGTATCGACGTTCGTGTACGAGTGAATCAACGTGCGCGACAGGACGCGCTGAGGGCGAAACTGGTGCACCGCGTCCTTCACGAGCGCCACACCGTGCTTGCCGTAATCCCGATCCATGAGGTACGCGTACGGGGTCTGCGCGCGACCTATTTTGAACACAGACAGCACCGGATTCACTTGATTGTGCAGCTTTTGGGCTCCGATGACGAGCCTCGCGTTGGTGCCGTTTACCAGCTTGTTCCATTTCAGCTTCTTGGACGACAAAGCTAGATTACCTCTCCAACTGTTGGCGAGTTTGAACCACTCTGCTGGCTTGACGCTCGTCGCGGTGGCTGCCGTCACCTTTAGGAAGCGATCCGTCGGCAACGGGCTCACCACGGCATGCATCGCGCCGAATTCCGCTACCGCGCGCTCAAAGTCTTCGAGGTCGTTGATGAGCCCAGACGCGTGGTAGCCTGCCGCAAACCCGACATCCGCCGCCGCCACGATGCGCACCCTCCACGTGCCGCGCCAGTCGGAAACTTGCACGTCGAACGCCGTGCTCACGTAACTTGTTTGCAGCGCCGTCCACTCCAGGCCTCTCAGCTTTGCGGGGCCGGGCGTTGCCATAAAGAGCCCCGTTTGCGCCTCTCCCTGCGCGTCCCTCCTTTGACCCATGATGCCCAACGTGGCCCATTGCAGCCTTTTGCTGATCGCGTTGAACACCCTGTTGACTACGCCGGTGAACGTGTTGCTCGCGTCGTCGTGCATGAGGTAATCGACCAAGACCGAATCGTTTCGCTTCGCCGAGGCGTATCGCACGCCGACGGTGACGTTCTCAAACGTTTTGTTCGCGCCGCTCGTCGTGGAATCTGCGTACTGGTCGGCTAAGAATGCCTTCATTAGGTTGTGCAACGTTTGGGTGAGCGACCGAATTGTGTACTTTCGGTACTTTTTTACGGCCTTCTCCTCGCCGGTGAAGCCCATCATTCCTCTGATCACCCCACTGACCAGCTGTGAATCGACTTCCGCGGAACCCTTGCTATCCGATGCGGCCGATGCCTCAATGACCGCGTCGGTCACCTGCTCCACACCTTTGACTCGGTCCGATTGGCCAAAGAAGGCGAAAAAGTAGCTGAAGAATTGGTACAGCCTGCTAAGGTCGAGGAGGTTGAATTCGCCAAAGTCCAAGAGCCTCTGGAGCGCCTCTGGAGCGCCTTCCGGTATCAGCTTGCCAATGAACGGTATCGCACCCGCGGCCACAACCCCGCCAAACTGGAGCGCCAAAAGAGTGAGGCCGAGCAGAATGAGCGCCCACTTTCGGTTGTTCCACTTGCGCAGCTGTTGCGCCCTCAACAGGGCGACCGACTGGATCTCGACGTACGGCGACTCGGTGAAGCGCGCGGGGTATGGCAAGCTGAGCGCGGGAAGTGTGACGGCCTGCTCGTTGCCGCACGGCAACTCTTCCACCTGAAGTACGCTCTCGGGCAGCGTTGAGCCGGCCATCACCGTCGTTTGCACGACGCTGACCGTCGCAACGCTGGGAGCGTGCGTGCCCGTTTTGGTCAGCAGCCCGATGGTCACGGGTCCGACAATGTCCTTGTCCGTGGCCTCCACCCGGAACGGGCCCTGAAAGTTTCGCAGGTAGATGACGCCGTTCGCGTCCGGCTCCTCGCGCTTGCCGTTGACGGACACCGTGTACCCGCCGTCGTCACCACCTTTGTTGGTGATCAGCACCTGCGTCGAGCCGTGGTACCGCTCCTCGCTTTCTATCGGCTCGTCGCCAGCGCGCTCGGCCGGCTCGTAGCCCTCGGGCGTGTCCCAGAGCACCTGGCCCGTGAGCGGTTCGCCCGGCTCGCACAGGCGGTCGCCGCGCCGCCACAGGGACGCCGTGCCCTTGCGCTCGAGGCGGTCGTCGTAGATCGCGGCGGCAGCCATGGCACGCCCCTTCCACTTACAGGGGGCGCGTTTTCATTGTTATCAATAACATCAACAAAACACCTTTAGCGACATGGATTTTACCCGCCCCAGCCACGGCTCGCCGCCCTTGGCGATGCCGTCGTGCACCTTGGAGTCCTTGTAGATGGCGCGCACCGTCTGGATCGCGGTCGTGAAGAGCCACGGCTGCGTCCGCCAGTCGACCGACTCTGGCATGGCCGTGTTCGGGTGCAGGCGCTCCGGCAGCTCGCCGATCACGGCGGCGGCGTAGAGGACGCCGAGGTCCACGTTGAGCGCGTCGACGAAGGCCTTTGCTTGTAAGACACGCGAACGCGTTGTTATTACGCGCACACCGAACACGCCGGCATTAGCGCACTCGCTACGCGTCGCGCGCCGAGGCGTACGTCTCGGGGTAGTCGAAGCCCGCCATGAGTGGGTCGCGCGCGTGCGTGCGCTCGCGCAGGTCGGCCAGGTGGCGGCGCTTCGCCTCCGCCTCGGGCTCGAACTCCTCGTACGCGGGTGGCGGGGGCGGTGGGTTGGAGCCGTTGGCGATGTCCTTCTTGCACATCTCCACGAACTTGCCGAGGTCGAGCAGGGCCGTCTGGCCGTTGTTCAGGCGCTTGGCGTTGACGCGGAAGAAGCTCGCAATCATCATCGCGTGCTCGTTCATGTAGCGCGAGACGTACTTGAGGGTGTACGCCAGGGTGTACGCCAGGGTGCCTAGATAAATCGGCGCATTGAGTGCATTCTCAGCTTGAAGGGCGTGCTGCAAGACCGTGCGGTTGTACCGGATCGTTCCATCTTTGAGTTCGTGGTAGCTTTCCAGGGCAACCTTGCTTGGCGTGAGGATCAGCCTGACGATAGGGCGCATCCATATTGGCACGCTGTCCACCAACTCCCGATCGTGACCAGCTGGGTTGTTCGCCTCCCGCACTTTGTTGAGTTCGGAGAGGACCAGCCGGCACCCGAACGAGAAGTTGTCTTGAGCAATGTGGTGCTGGTCGTCTGCTAACTGGTCCCACTGCTTTGCTTGCGGGTTGGGCTCCGCGGCGAAAAAGAGCCCGTCTTGGTTCTCCGGCTGCGGCGTGTGGCACTGGCGGCTCATTGCCTGCTCAAGAGCGTGTATAAGTCCACCCAGAGCATGCGTGTACATTTGGGTGTTCGAGAACACGCCGATCGCGGCCGACACGAGCGCCACGCCGACGCCGTAGTAGCCGTCGTAGGCGCAGTAGTCGGGGTCGAAGTTGCGCGGCACGCACGCGCCCGTGGGCGTGATGCTCGCCTGCTTGAGCGCGCGCGTGAGCCCCGACTCGTCCACGGGCCTGCCCACCGCGACGCCCGCGCGCAGCACGGCGTCGAGGCGGCGCGCGGGCGCCACCTTCCCGGGGGGCGTCGCGCGGCCGAGCGCGCCCGTCGCTGGCCGACGGACGGACATCGGGGAACCCCTTCTTCTTCCCCCTCCCGTTTTTAAGAATTCTTCTTATCTCACACACGCACGCGCACGCGGCGCGTACTCGCTACCCGCTTCAAGTACGCGTCCATGCGTGCGCGACCCCGGGCGCTGTTTTTACTTTCTAACCTCGAGCACGGGCTAAATCTTGGCGCGATTAGTCAAAAATGTGCATGCACATGGTCTTCACCTTCCCCAGCCACGATTCGTCGCCCTTGGCGATGCCGCCGTGCGACGGGGCCGACTTGTAGATCGCGCGCACCTTTCGAACCGCGTTCGTGTACAGGTAGTGCTCGGTGCGCCACATTTCGGCGTCTGGCAGCACGACCTTCGAGCGCAGGCGCGCCGGCAGCTCGCACACGACCGCCGCGGCGTGCAGCACTCCCAGGTCGATGTTCAGCGCGTCGACAAAGGCTTGCTGCATCGCGCGGCCGTCTTCGAGCGTCAGCGGGTAGTGCTGCGTTTGCCTGTGCTCGTACGCCTTCATGCGTTTCGTGCGAGCCAGCGACACGTTCCGCGCGAGCGCGGCGCGGTACAGCCGCGAGCTCGTCGTCTTGGCTGCATCGCTGCGCAGCCGCTTGGTCGACCCCGCGCCGTCTTTCCACTTGGACAGGTGCACGAGCAGGTCGATGGCCGACGCGTACTCGCGCTCGACGGCGCAGTAGCAGCCTCGCGAGCAGAAGGCCATGTTGATCGGCGCGCGCTGGTCGAGGCCGGTGGTGCTGCCGGTGACGCACATCTGCCAGTACGCGGCTTCGGCCAGCGTGGCGTCGCGCGAGGGGTTCCACGCCGAGAACTGGTCGTTGATTGGCACCATCGCCGGGCGCGCACAGCCCTTGCGCTGGCACCCCTTGAAGTGGTGAACGTACCGCGGGTTGGCCACGAGCTCGGCGTGCCACCCGGCGATGAAAAGTGCAAACGCCTTCACCTTGCGCGGCAGGTTGCTCGGAATGGTCTGCATCTCCGCCTCGGGCCACGCCGACGAGTTGGCGTCCTTGTCGATCGCCTTCGCCTTGAGGCGGCGCGCCTCGAGCAGGTCGCTCATGTGGACCAGTTGGCGCACCGGGGCGCCCGTGATTGCCTGCGCAAGGCGCATGGGGTCGACGGAGGAGGGCAGACCGTCGCAGTACCGCTCGCGCGTCCCCGTCTGGTACGTGTACGCGCAGTAGGCCATCAGAAATCCAAACGACGGGTCGTCGCGCGCCAACAAGGCGCACTCGCGACACACAAGGGGAAGGACGCGCGCGACGCGCGCCAGGAGGCCGCGCCCTTCGTGCTCGTTGTCCTCGATGCTCGCCTTCAACAGGTTGACCAAAACACCAAACGTCGGATCGAAGGGGAAGGCCATTCGAACCCCTGTTCCCCGTCTCGTCTTTTTTAGGGCACAAGAGCAAAGTTTTATTACAACACGAAAACGCGGGTTCGAATGCTGGCAAATGTGTGTGTGCGCGCGCGCGTGTGTGTGTGTTCAGCACCGCCCGTCCCACGGCCGCAGCGCGCGTTGTGGTCCCAGAACCGCTCGACGCACGCCGTGTAGGAGCCACGCCTGCGCCGCCGCTTTCGCGGCGGTCACCTCCTTCTTGTAGACGGGAATGGGCGCCGCGCCGAACGACTTCGCCGCCGCCTCCGCCTCCGCCTTCGCCCCCTTCGCCTGCGTGTTGCCCGTGATCCGCCGCCCTCGTTGTTCTTGCTCTTTTGCCGCTTTGGCTGCGGCCTGCTCTGCCGCTTTCCTTGCCAAAGACGCGTCGCGCGGGTCCGTGTACGTTGTTTCCGACCCGCTTTTTGCGTTTTTGCGCGCTACTTGGGCACGCAGCTGGGCTAACATGGCAGCAGAAGCTGAAGGTGGCGCCAGCTGCCCTGAAGGTGGCGCCAGCTGCCCTGGTGGTGGTGGCGGCGGTGGCGGTGGTGGCGGTGGTGGCGGCGGTGGCGGTGGTGGTGGCGC
>CERI01022700.1_pt1 | contig 11488 bp, 8 predicted proteins | sample 350261 | NCBI WGS metagenome assembly CERI01 (sample SAMEA2620979, study PRJEB7988) | marine metagenome | isolation source: saline water (ENVO:00002010), including
TTATCTCCTATATTATTAGAGATGAGACTTATTGATGTAAGTGATCTATTTTTTTCTAGTGCCTCGGATAATTGTTTGCTTTGATGTAAATCTATATTACGACCATCAAATGTTATCTCATTTTTATTATCATCAACTAAAGTCTTTAATAAATTATCAAAGTTGGTTACCATATTTTATATAAATTCATTACTATAACTTAGGGTTAATATTAAATAATCATCTAATATCTCGTAAATTCAATGACTATGATTTATTTTTAGATTTACCTAATATTAACAAACTTGTATAAAAGATTATTTGTTATTTCTTGTTCTGTTATACAAAAATACTTGTCCATGATTTTTTTTTGAAAATTTTTTATATTTTATATCTTTATAAGGATTGTCATTTTTTTTAATAATCATACGAACTACCACCATTTCTAAACCAAAAAATTCACGCAAAGAGTTTTTTAAATATCTTTCATAACTACCTTTGATTGCTTTGGGATAGTTAGTAAATATTGCAAAGGTTGGTGGGTTTTTTTTAGCTTGGGTGATATATTTTATTTTCACCTCTTTACCTTTAACCATAACTGGTTGGTGATGGTCTTTAGCGTGTTGCAAAAATTCATTTAATTTAGCTGTAGTAATGTATTTTTGCCATTGATCAAAAACAGTAAAAGAAAACCTTAATAATTTATTAATATTAAATCCAGATTTAGCAGAAACACCAACAATTGGAATGGTGGAAATTTCTGGCATTAATATTTCTAATTTCTCACGAGATTTGCGCATAAATAAATTAGGATCATCAACTAAATCCATCTTATTAACACCAATTACCAAACCCCTACCCTCTTTAACTACTAGATTAGCTATGGCTAAATCTTGATGATCGATAGCCTGATTAGCATCAATTAATAAAATTACAATTTGAGCATAATTAATAGCCCTAAAGCTGTCTTCTAGGGAGAATTTTTCTAATTTTTGGGTAATATTTGATTTTTTTCTAATTCCAGCTGTGTCGATGAAACGAATTTGTTTTTCTTCAAATTCATAATCAATAGCGATAGAATCGCGGGTAATTCCTGACTCTGGCCCAGTAATTAAACGATTTTTACCAAGAATCTTATTTAAAAAAGTAGATTTTCCGGCATTAGGACGACCAATTACAGCGATTTGTAATTTTTTATCAGCATTTTTTTGCAACTCTTCTTCAATCGCACCATATTTTTCTTGGTATTTTTCATAAAAAGGCGCCATTTTTTCATATAAAAAGTGAAACCCCTCCTTATGTTCAGCCGAAATAGCTATGGTTTGACCAAAACCTAAACGATAATATTCCTGTTCAAAAACCTCACCTTCATTGCCGTCCCTCTTATTAGCAATTAAAATTACATCCTTATTTTTTTTACGCAACCAATTGGCAAAATAAAAATCAACATTTACTATTCCCTGCCTTCCATCAACTATAAAAAAACAAAGATCAGCATCGTAAATAGCAATTTCAGTCTGTTCTAGCATTTTTTCTGACAAATCACCTTTAGCAATTTCATTTTCTAAACCTGCCGTATCAATTAATTTAAATTTTATATCAGCTAATCTACCTTCAGCTTCACGGCGATCACGTGTAACACCTGGAGTGTCGTCGGTAATGGCAAATTTTTTGCCAACTAGTTTATTAAAAAGTGTTGATTTACCAACATTTGGCCTACCAATAATTGCAATTGAAAACATCTGATTTAATTTAAGATTATTGCAACTTATCCTTTGCTATTTCTATTTGTTTTTTTATCTGATCAAAAGCAGTTCCTCCATAGCTTTTACGTGAAGAAACAGAATTTTCTATCTTTAAAATATCAAAAATTCTTTTAGAAATTTTAGGTTCAATCTGTTGCATTTCCTTCAAAGATAAATCTGATAAATCACAACCTTTATTTTCAGCAATTTTTACTAATGAACCAGTGATATGATGACATTGACGAAATGGAATATTTAAATCTTTTACAAGAAAATCAGCTAAATCAGTGGCTAAGGAAAAATCAGCATCTGCCATACTAAGCATATTTCCCTTTTTGGCCTTTAGATTTGTTAATATGCCAATCATAGATAAAAGGCAAACTCTAGTAGATTTAAAAGAGTCAAAAATTGGCTCTTTATCTTCCTGCATATCTTTAGAGTAAGTCAAGGGTAATCCTTTTAAAACTACTAAAAGATTATTTAAAGAGGAAAAAATTCTACCTGTTTTAGCTCTAACTAATTCTGCCGCATCAGGATTTTTCTTTTGAGGCATAATTGAACTGCCAGAACAAAAATCATCACCTATTTCTATAAAATTAAAGCCTTTACTCATCCAAATTACAATTTCTTCAGCAAATCGTGATAAATGCATAGCAATTACCGAGTTATTATAAGCAAAATCTAAGGCAAAATCACGATCCGAAACACCATCAAGTGAATTATTACAAGGAGCATTAAAACCTAATTCTTGAGCTGTAAATTCTCTATCAATGGGAAAGGAGGTGCCAGCAAGAGCGGCAGATCCTAAGGGAGAATAATTAGCACGATCAATAGAATCTTCAATTCTAATCCTATCCCTTTCAAACATCTCAAAATAAGCTAATAGGTGGTGGGCAAAGGAAATTGGTTGAGCAGTTTGTAGATGAGTAAAGCCAGGCATAATAGTTTTGATATTATCCTCTGATTTATCTATTAAAACTTGCTGTAAATTGCTTAACAATGAATGAATTTCTTTAGAAGAATCCTTAACATAAAGTTTAAAGTCAGTTGCAACTTGATCATTTCTTGATCTAGCAGTATGTAATTTACCAGCTACATCACCAATAAGTTCTGATAAGCGAGATTCAATATTCATATGAATATCTTCTAATTCTTGCTTAAATTTGAATTTACCGGATAAAATTTCAATATTAATTTTTTCTAAACCAGAAGTTATTTTTTTAGATTCTTCAAAAGTAATAATATTTTGCTTAGCTAGCATTTTACAGTGGGCAATTGAGCCAAGAATGTCGTATTTATAAAGTTTTTTATCAAAATCAACTGAGGAGTTAATTTCTATCATAATGCAAGAAGAACTTTCCTCAAAACGACCTCCCCACATTTTATTAGAATTATTATTAGAATTTGTCATAATTTTGCTATAATAAGCCTAAAGAAAACATAAATATAAATATAAATATAATTATTCCAATATATAAAAATAAAGAATAATCATAAATATATCCTGTTTGAATCCTAGTTACAATTTTTGGCAATTTATTTTTGCAAATATATGCTAATAGATTAGGGATAGCATCCACAATTTTAACATCCCAAAATTTCCAAAACACTATACTTAATTTTTGAATTGTTTTAACAAAAATTACATTATAAATTTCATCAAAATAATATTTATTAAGTGAAATATTATATAGTAATTTTATTTTTTGAGAAATTAATTTTGGTAATTCAGGTTTTTTAATATAAAAAATATAAGATAGCAAAATAGCTAATAATGAAACTATAATAGGAAGCAGCTTAATAAACAAAGGAGCGTGATGCGCATCCTCTAAAATATTATTTTCTTTTGTTAAAAATATTGAATTAACAAAGAAATTACCCTCCTGAGAAACCATACCCCAATATTTATATCCAACAAAACCAACAATTACTGAGGCAATAGCTAATAAAATTAATGGAATTGACATAACTTTTGGTACACCTTCTATATGATCAAAATCCTTTTTGGAAAGATTAGTTTTACCGTAAAAAACTACAAATAACAATCTCCAAGAATAAAAAGCGGTTAAAAAAGCTGCTAAAATACCCATATAAAAAGCATATGGTGCAAAGCTAGAATTTGACATATAAGCTGTTTCTAAAATCATATCTTTAGAATAAAAACCAGCAAAAGGAGGTAGGCCAGCCAATGCCAAAGAACCAATCCACATTACTATTGTTACAATTGGTAGTTTTTTGGCAATACCTCCCATTTTACGTATATCTTGCTGATGATGTAAAGCATGAATAACCGCTCCTGCACCAAGAAAAAGCAAGGCCTTGAAAAAAGCGTGAGTAAATAGATGGAAAATACCAGCGCTATAAGCACCAACGCCGCAAGCAAAAAACATATAACCCAACTGACTACAAGTAGAATAGGCAATTATTTTTTTAATATCGTTTTGAGTAAGAGCTATTGTGGCAGCAAAAATTGCTGTTGTAGCGCCAACTATTGTGATAAAATCTAGTGCAATTTGAGATTGTTCAAAAATTGGTGAACATCGAGCAATCAAAAAAACACCTGCCGTTACCATAGTAGCAGCATGAATAAGAGCAGAAACAGGAGTTGGTCCTTCCATTGCATCAGCAAGCCAAACATGCAATATAATTTGAGCTGATTTACCCATGGCACCCACAAAAAGCAGTATGGCAATTAAATCAATAGAAGTTAAATCTCCAAATATAATATTATGTGGAGGAAATATAACCATTGTGGCAAATATTTGAGAAAATTCAATAGAATTAAAAGAAATAAAAATTAAGGCAATAGCCAATATCAAACCAAAATCAGACACACGATTAACAATAAAAGCCTTCATGGAGGCTAAATTTGCTGATAATTTATTATGATAAAAACCAATTAGCAGATAGGAAGCCAAACCAACACCTTCCCAGCCAACAAATAATTGTAAAAAATTATCAGCTGTTACTAAAATTAACATGAAGAAAGTAAATAGTGATAGATAAGACATGAATCTTGGAATTGATTTATCACCCTTCATGTATCCAACAGAGTAAATATGCACCAAAGAAGAAACGTAGGTAACCACAACAAGCATAACAGAACTTAATGAGTCAATCTTTAAAGACCAATCAGCTGAAAACAAACCTATTTTTATCCAATTTATAATATGGATATTATCCTCAATACCAGTTACCCCATATTGAAAAAATATAATAGTAGAAAAAATAGCTGATAAAACAATTAGTGAAGAATTAATTATTTGCGAAGATTTGTCTGAAGTTTGTTTTAAAAATAATCCTGAAATTATCGCTCCAATAAATGGAAAAAGTAAAATTAATTTTATTAACATATAATTCTTTTAATAATAGATCTATCTTTACAAAAATTTTTTAACAATATTTTCCTTAGTATAATTATAAATAATTCTGATATCAATAACTATTGTAATCTTATTTTTTGTAGCTCTTGATCTAAAATAGCAAATTCTGGAACATTGTAATCCACTCAATTAAAATAGTAACATTGTTTGTGAGTGCTATGAGTATCAATTTTAATTTATGCTTATCAATATTTGAATTATATATTATAAAGGATGGATAACTTAATTTTATTAGTATTATTAAGATATTTTTAATATCAAAATAATCAACAAATATAAAAAAACATGGTAAATTTTTTATTACTGGCAATCATAAACAATTTGACCACTTACAATTGTTTTTAATACTTTACCTTTAACTTTTCTACCATTAAAAGGAGAGTTTTTTGATTTACTATAAAATTTTTCTTTATCAATAGTCCATACCTGATCAAGGTCAATTAAGATTAAATCGGCAATTGCATCTTTTTTAATTCTACCACGATTAATATTAATTATATCGGCTGGCTTATAAGTCATTTTTGCCAATAAATCACGAAGAGACAATAATTTATTATGATATAATTCCAAAGACAGTGGAAATAAGGTCTCAACACCAACAATTCCAAAAGCCGCATCCAAAAGATCCTTATTTTTAGATTCTAAGTCATGAGGTGCATGATCGGTAGTAATTGCATCAATAGTACCATCTTTTAAAGCTTTTAGCATTTCCTTTCTATCTTCTTCGCTTCGAAGAGGTGGATTCATCTTAGCATTAGTTCCTTCTTCCAAGATAGCTTCATCAGTTAAGGTAAAATGATGTGGACAAATTTCGACAGTAACATTAAGACCCTTCTTTTTAGCGTAACGAATTTCTTCCAGGGCTTCCTTAGTTGAAATATGCAGTAAATGGTAATGACCACCAGTTTTTTCTAAAATATGTAAATCACGAGCTACAATAACAGATTCAGAAATATTTGGAATTCCTCCAACTTTTAATTTTTGAGATATTTTCCCCTCATTAATGCATCCCTTATTGCTAAGATTAAGATCTTCAGCATGTTGTGCAATTGGAACATTCTCGTTAGCAGAAAATTCCATAGCCAAACGCATTAGATGTGAATTCATAACTGGTAAACCATCATCAGTAAAGCCAATAGCACCAGCCTCTTTAAGTTTTTTTAGATCAGTCATTTCTTTTCCTGCCATATTCTTAGTAATGGCAGCATAAGCTTTGATATTACAATAGGCATTTTTTTTAGCTCTAGCAAATAGATCCTTGATAATTTTAACTGAGTCAAGAACCGGAGATGTGTTTGGCTGACAGACAACGGTAGCAATACCACCAGCAACTGCTGATTTACTACCACTAGATAAATCTTCTTTATGAGTTTGGCCAGGATCACGGAAATGTACCTGAATATCGATTAAAGCTGGACAAAGAAGATGGTTTTGACAATCAATTACTTCATCACAAGAAATTTGTTCTAAATTAACTTCCCCCGCATAAAAATCAGCAATTTTATCACCTTTTGTTAAAAGATAACCATTTTCATCGAAACCTGACTCCGGATCAAAAATCCTAGCATTTATGTATAAAATAGATTTTGATTGATTGATCTTTTTAGCAAAAGGAAGTAAAAAATTAGCCATTAATAATTTGTTTGATTGTTTGTTGCGCTATACTAACTATATTAAAATCAATGTCATTAATTTGCAAATATATGTCATTAATTATTTGTATTTTTTTTGTATCATTTAATTCTTTAGTTAATTCCTTTAAAATTAGAAATTTAACAAAAGGAGAGGAAAAAGATTCTTGCCTATTTTTAAAATCAAAAATACAAGACTCCAATATTAAACTATAAACATAATTATTCCTTAATAAATCTTCTAGCAAATTTGCAATCTCAATTTGATTTTGACCCATAGCAGAAGAGAGGTTAATTTCGTTGCAAGAAAAATATTTTTTACCATTATTTTTATCTAAAAGAGCGTCAAAACCAATAAATGCCGAATTTTTTAATTTTTCTCCAATATCAGTTTCTAAGGAATTTTTAATATTGTTAATTAAATCCATTACAGCATCAAATATTTCCAATTGCCCAATTTCTTGCAATTCATTATGCAAAAGATCTAATTCCTTTTGATTCTTTTCAATGGGGTTAATAAACATTTCAGCATGACCACCAGCTGCCATATTTGCAATATTATTATTTTTAGCTGGAACGCGCAAAATTATTCCTTGAATTTTACCAAAAGAGACAAAGATTCGAAGATCACCAAATTCAGGATAATAAACTTGTTCTTGAATTATAACCCCATCTAAAATAGCTCTTTCTAAGATAGAATCTTGATCTGAACTATTTTTTTGAACATCATTTAAAATATTTTTATGTATTTTATTAATACAATTAAAAAGGTTAATTTTAGAAAATTTTTTCTTTATTTTTTTTTGCCTGTCACCAATTAACTCAATTGCCACACCACCATACCAATTTGATGGCTTAATACAAAAATAATCAAACTCAATTTGACAATTGATAACTTTTTTTATTATCGAAATAATAGCATTTTTTTCATCAATCTTAATATTTTTAAAATTACTTAAAATTTTCTTTTCTAAATCCTCTCCCTCCTCTAAACTTTTAAATATTTTGTATAATTTATGACGATTTTCATTACTTATTACCTTATTTTCTTTATTAAAATCTAGTATCTTTGTTTTAAAACCTATATTTCTACAGCCCACTCTATTTAGTTCGTCATCTATTTTGACAATAACCTCCTTATCCCCCTCCTCTTTTCTAAAAATTGGATTATCAAAATATTTTTTATAATTTAAATTTAGAACTGATTTGTAATATTCGTTAGTTCGAGAAATTGGCTCTGTTCTGTCAATAATAATGTCTATTTGTGATTTATTAATTTTAATTACTTCCTGATTTAAAAAATCATTTATCGCTGTATTTTTCTTAAAATCATTTGCTAAAGGTAGAGAAAATAACATAAAAAGCGCTGATTTTAAATATGATTCCTTTTTGATTTTTTTAATTTTATCAATATCTTTGATGGTAATTTTTTTGGAATAAATGTAATCTTGATTTTGAGACAAAATTGTATTTTGTGGATTAGATAGATACACTTCTCCCGCCTCTTTTAGTAGCTCTAGCAATAAATTAAGATCATTACTATAGCAAATAGATGAATCTAAAACAGATTTTTCAGCAATAAATAATATCATTAATTTAAAATAGTTATTATATCTCCCTGCAACAAAAGTTATTTTAAAGCCTAAGAAATAGCGTTATATTCTTGTAAAAACAAAATAATGTTGTTCATTAACATTATAAATATTGGCATAGTAATAAATGATAATAGAATTTGTGTTGATACTATAGCTGATGCCAGACTTTCATTGCCTTTTGCTCTTTTAACTAAACTATAAACAATTACACCAGTTGGTACAGCAGCATAAATTATTGAAATTTCTGCCAACTCTTTTGGTACTGACAATACAAAACATAAAATAATTGTTGCAATTGGGGTTAAAATTAATTTACCAACACTAGAAATAATAATTGGAGTAGCTTGTGTTTTTATTTCCTTTATTTTTAAGCTTGCACCTAAAGATAGCAGCATTATTGGTAACGCTGCATCTGATAATATTGACAAGGAAGGATGAAGTATTGGGATATTTTTAATATTATAGTAGTTAAAAACAAAACCTAGCAACATGCTTAAAATTATAGGACTAAAAATAATATCTCTTTTTAAAGTTTGAAAAATATTTATTTTATTACCTCTTAAAGCAAATAATAAAAAAAAAGGCATAAATATATTTATAATAGTAACCATCACAGCAGATCCAATAACAGCAATTTCAAGACCCCGAGTTCCGTATAAAGAATAAGAAATAGCAAGAACAATTACCGTATTAATACGACAAGAACTCTGGATAGTTGGCAGTAAATCAGATGATGTAATATTAAAAGTTTTTAAAGAAAAAACTGCATATAATAAGGTAAAAATAAATATTAAGGCTAAAATTAGAATAAAATCCAAAAATAAATCTAATTCTATATCTACATTTGATATTTTAACAAACAATAGAGAGGGTAGAAAAACCCAAAAAATTAAAAAATTACTATTATCCCAGAATTCTTTAGGTACTTTTCCAATTTTTCTTAAATAATATCCAAAAATTACAACAACAAAAATAGGAGCGATAGCAAATATTATGCTAATAGTGTCATTTATATTAAACATTTGGTAAAGTAAGTTGGCCATTACCTATATATTCATAATCACCAATCATATTCAAAGATCTAGTTATGTTTGATTGAATAATAATATCTCCACCAGAAAATGATATTATAATTTTTTTTGTACAATCAATTAGTGACTTTTTCATTGCCATAGCAGCAACAGCACACGCTCCACTACCGCAAGCCATAGTTTCGCCAACACCCCTTTCCCAAACTCTGACTTTAATATGATTTGGAGCTATAATATGTGCAAATTCAACATTTATTTTTTCAGGAAATAGTGGATGTTTTTCTAAAAAAGGTCCTACTTCAAAAAATAATTCATCCTCAATGATATGGTCAATAAAAGTAATCAAATGTGGGTTACCTATATTTACAACACCAAACTCCCAATTCTCTATTTTTGGATATTTTATACGGAATTTATTAGATTTCACCTCTCTTTTTAAGGGTATTTGTCTCCAGTTAAAGCGCGGGATGCCCATATTCACCTCAATCTTATCATCTTTCTTTTTACACTCTAAAATATCATGATCAGTTTCTATTGATATTTTATAATTTCCAGATTCTTCAATAATTAAATGAGCAACACAACGAGATGCATTACCGCAGGCACCAACCCTAGATCCATCTTTATTAAAAATATCAATTGCACAATCTGCTTTAATAGATGGTCTAATTACTATGAATTGATCACATTTAGTCTCTTGCGCATTTGATATTTCCTTAATTTGTTTTTTAGAAAATTCATCTTTGGTTTTTCTATAATCTACAATAGTGAATATATTGCCAGCCCCTGACATTCTAATATAATCTATTTTTAGCATTTTATTCAAAAGTTCTTAAATTTTTTGGCCTTATATAAAAAATATCACCTATTTTTAAATTTAATTCTTCAGCTAATTCGTGAGTAATTTCAACTTGAATTAATTTAAAAATATTTTTTGCTTGAAACTCTAGTTTTACCGAAAAACCCGCAGGGTTAATATGAGATAATTCAGACTCTATAGATTCTTCAAATTCTCTTTTTCTATTAATTTCAATTTCATGAGGTCTTGCAAATATTGGAATAATTCTACTATCTTTTTGCTGTTTTTTTCTAATTTCTTTTTTGATATCATCTTTATTTGTAGATGATTTTAATCCTATTTTTTTAACCAAAATACGTGAATTAACAGAAACATATTTATTTAACCAATTTCTTGGGTGTATTTTTCTTGCAAATTCTTGACCAAAATTGACTTTGTCAGTTGTTGATAAATGAATATTACCCTCTTCATCCCTAAAGCCAACAAATTCATTATATTCACCAAGAAAATTATAAACAAACATATTATTTGGCTTATGGTATATTTCTCCAGAATCTCCAATTTGCTGTATCCTACCTTCACCCATAACCACTATCTTATCTGCTACTTCCATTGCCTCTTGCTGATCATGAGTAACAAAAATCGTAGTAATATCAGTTTTATTATGTAATCTTCTGAGCCAAGTCCTAAGTTCTTTTCTAACTTTAGCATCCAAAGCGCCAAAAGGTTCGTCTAATAATAAATATTTAGGTTTAATTGCAAGAGACCTAGCAAGAGCAACTCTTTGCCTTTGACCACCAGATAATTCTGAAGGATATCTATGTGCCAAATGATCTAAACGAATTAATTTTAATAAATTAGTAACTTCTTTATCTATTTGCTTTTTGTTATATAGTTTTTTTCTTTTTCCAACTCTAAGACCAAATGCAATATTATCAAATACAGTCATATTTTTAAATAAAGCGTAATTTTGAAATACAAAACCAACATCTCTATCTTTAATGTGTACATTATTAACATTTTTCTCCCCTAAAAAAACATCTCCAGAATTTGAAAATTCTAAACCAGCAATAATCCTTAATAATGTTGTTTTACCTGATCCAGATGGTCCAATTAGTGCAATCAACTCACCAGAATTAATATCTAAATTAATATCTTTTAAGATTTTTATACCACTAAAGAATTTATTTATTTCTTGAACTTTAATAGCCATTTAATTTATTAAACAAAGTTATTTTATCTATGTATTTTACCTTCTATTATAGATTTTAACAACAAGGTAAATAAAGCCATAATAGTAAGTATTGATGCAACAGCAAAAGCAG
>CERI01115686.1_pt1 | contig 11488 bp, 7 predicted proteins | sample 350261 | NCBI WGS metagenome assembly CERI01 (sample SAMEA2620979, study PRJEB7988) | marine metagenome | isolation source: saline water (ENVO:00002010), including
GAAAAACTATTGGAACACCGACTTAAAATGGAGCCCAATCCAGAATTATCTCGCGATGAGATGCGGAGATACATCAATAAAAACTTTTTAAAATACAAATGGGATAAAGCAAAGATGGAGAACCTATGCGAACCCCAAAAAGGTGGAAGTAATTTACTTACCTATACACCAACACAAGGTTTTATAAAAGATTATTTTACGCCCCAAGCAAATACAAAAGGAATGATATTATGGCATTCTACTGGTTCTGGAAAGACATGCAGTGCGATTGCGACTGCATCCAACGAATTTGAGAAACAGGGATATACTATATTATGGGTTACGAGAACGACATTAAAAAATGATATATGGAAGAATATGTTTGATATGGTATGTAATGAAGTATTACGAAGTAAAATAGACGATGAAGGATTAATTATACCATCACAGCAACCAAAACGCATGCGATTATTATCAGAATCTTGGCGGATAAGACCGATGTCTTATAAACAGTTCAGCAATTTAGTAAGTAAAAAGAATAATAATTATGAACGACTTATAAAGATAAATGGAGAACACGATCCCCTAAAAAAGACCCTAATTATTGTAGACGAAGCGCATAAGTTATATGGTGGTGGTGATTTATCTACGAATGAGCGCCCCGATATGAAAGCATTCCATAAATCACTAATGAACTCGTACGAGGTATCTGGTAAAGATTCGGTTAAATTAATGCTAATGACTGCTACACCCATAACGACCGACCCCATGGAGATCATCAAATTGGTGAATTTATGTAAGCCCCTCAATAGTCAATTACCAACACACTTTGATGACTTCACAAAAAAATATTTGAACCCAGATACTATTAAATTTACACCCACAGGTCTAAAAAAATATTATGATGATATTGCAGGAGTAGTGAGTTATTTAAATCGTGAGAAAGACGCTCGTCAATTTGCACAACCGATTATAAAACACATCAAGACACCATTGATTGATATACAAGATGTATATGATTACGATCTTCGTATTTTAAGAAATCAGGCAGCGATGGATATAGCACCGCTTAAAGAGCGGATAGACAAGATTACGAATATTATCAAAGGTGAATTAGAGGATCTGGATCCCAATAAGTTCAAAGCATTTCAAGATTTATGTAATAATAATCCATATATAAAAGAAAATGAAAAACTGGCTGAACAATATGCTAAAAAATGCAGTAATACAACTAAGAAGCATATGCGTAATGTAACAGAAACGGTAAAGCGACATATAAAGAAAATAAGAGGTATTATAAAAGAACTACGTAACGATATTAAAAAGATAAACGATAATAAAAAAATAAATATAGACGAAATAAAACATATTATGGAGGACAACCCTGCAAAATGGCAGAAGTTCAAAGATAGTACATATTATAATTTACGTTATAAATGTGGAAAGAATATTAAATCAAATGCATCATTCGACGATATGGTAAAAACACATATGGATATAATACCATATTTGGAAGCAATACATGACTCCGACGAAAAAATAAAGGAACTGAAAGAAATATTAACAATTAAACTTGATTCATATAAAATAAAAGTAAATGAATTGAAGAGTATGATAAAAAATGACGATTTAAATAAATTAGAGAAAAGCGTTGTGAGGTCCACTATAAAAGAATATCGTAAAATAAATAGTAAGCTCAGTAGACAAGCACGTAACGAAAGTAAAAAAGCGATAAGAATTGTTAATAAAGAAAAAGACGAATACATCAAGAATAAGAATAAAACAATGAAAAACTTGAAACTCAAACTGAAGGATGAATTGAAAAAAGAAAAAAGAGACGAGAAAGATTTCTTAAGAAATGCGAGGCAAATCAAGAAAATAATGAGAAAGACGGGTGAATATGACGACGAGATAAATCACGATTTATTGAAAGAAGTAGTTGAAACTGAGAAGAAACTACTTGAGGAAAGCATAGATAGCATCAATGATGAATTTAAACAGAAGCTCGAAAAGGAACAAGAAAAAAACGATAAGAAACTCGCGAAGGAATTAAAAAAAAATAAAACTATAAAAAAAAAGAAGAGTTAATGCAAACGCATTCGTCATTATAACATAACCATAATATAACCATAATATATAGATAATTATATTATGGATAACGACATATCAAATAATGAAATTCCTAGAAATGAATTCGTTGATAAAATCACGATGGAATTATTAATGAGTAAAACGAAATATAATAAATATTTAGAAACCAAAGACCCCGAAAACTATGAAAAGAAAATGCTTTATAAAAAGGAAGTATCCAAATATAGAACAGTGATTCAAGATATATTCAACGAAGAATATAATAATATCTCAACAGAAATGAATGGTCGTTCCGCTGAAATGAAATGTTCATTTGATAATTTTTTGAAAGAATGTATCAGGTATATAAAGATGAAAGAATTAGAACTCGGTAGTTCTTTCGGTTCTAATAATTATCAAGAAGATGAAACAATATTTGAAAAATGCGACGAGATAGAACAAAAAATAAAGGATATCGCTATGAGTAAGGAGAATTTAAAAACAGAAAGTGATGACGAAGATAAAACGAATAATTCATTATGGGGAGAAGGTGCAATAAAATACGATATGAAAATGTTCGCTCGTAGAAAACGATAAATATTATTATAACCTACATTCTGGTATATAACAATATATACCTATTATTATATAGCACTATGTCTAATAAAACAAAATCCAATAATTTAAAAAAAATAAAAAATACATATAGAAAAACACGAAAAAATGGCGGAGGCAGCGACAGAGTCAATATCGAACGATGTAAACCAGGTTTAAAAGGTCTGGTAGGCAACACTTGCTTTACAAAAGATATAGTTAGTAAAATTAAACACCACTATAATAATAATCTCGGTTCTGGTAAAAAAATAACTGTAAAAAAACCCAAAACTATAATTGAACATATAAAAAAATATACCAAGTGTGATGATGAAGAATGTTGGATGAAAAAATTACCCAGACATATACAGGATAATATTATGAATTATATATATCGTCCTGTATATCCCAAAGAATGGAAAAATAATAAAAATGAATGGTTGTCCAATTTCGATATACTTGCAGTTATCAATCAATATGAAGAGTCATATCCCAAGTTTAAATTTATTGGACCAACCTTTATTGACTTTGATACTAAGTTATATAATGATAAATGTGTTGAAAACGAGTTATGTGATTTTAAAATAGACACATATGCGAAGTCAAACCAAACTAAAATAGGTATTATATTTAATCTGGATAAACATAACCAGAGTGGTTCCCACTGGGTTTCACTTTTCATAGATTTAGAACAAAAATTTATTTTTTATTTCAATAGCACCGGTGAAGAAACGCCTCCTGAAATAAATGCTCTTGTCAATCGGGTTATAATGCAATCAAACGAAAAAGGTATGAAGATGGATTATAAGTATAATAATTTGGAACATCAGTTAGAAAATACAGAATGTGGAATGTATTCATTGTTTTTTATAATTTCTCTCTTGACGGATACGGTAGGGGGTGATTCAAATCAACCACTATTAACAGTTGAGGATAAGATAAAGTTCTTTACAAAAAATCGCATACCAGATAAGGATATGGAAAATTTAAGAGATAAATATTATGTAAAAAAATAATATCACAATAATACAGTTATGGTAAATAAAAAAACAAAAAAGTTAATAAAAAAAAATAAGAAAACGAAGAAGAAACAAAAGAACAAAATAAAAAAAGGTGGGGAATATAAAAATATGAACATAGATGTTATTATTAGCAACGGAGAAGAAGTAACAGATGAAGGCGAGAAGCGTAAACTGGATTTTAATGTAAATACAACTTACCCTTTTCGCGAGTATTTTAAAGAGGTAGATGCGTATTTAAAGAAATTAGATGAAGGACTTAATGAATTTAACGACCCTAATAAATATGAAAAATGGAAGACAACACACAAACCAAAAATATATTCATACAAGTATGGATACGACGAATGTGAGAAGGATGATAATGCGGTGAAAACAGCGGAGAAAGCGGAGACAGAGAAGAATAATGGGTATGTGAATAAGTAATTTAACAAAGAAAATCCTTATAGTTTATTTAACCATAAGGATTTTCTGTATATAACTTATACTAATGTATTCTATAAAAGGAACAAAAGACATAGAATTTAATTATAATATTTCATCTATTCGTAAAATATCTGATACCGAATATCAATATCACGGAAAACCGAACAGTCCCAATTTAGTATTGTCAAATGGAATAAAACGGATTTCTTATGTCGCCGATCGGATTGAGATGAAACAGAAAGAACTAATCATACATCATTCGGCAACCAGTAATTTCTCAAAGGAGGCGATGGTTATTTTTCCTTTAGTCGTTTCTGAAGGTCGTGTAACCACGATTGACCGCTTACTTGGAATGGAGATGAATGAAACGCTGGACTTGGATATTGGTAGTGAAATAACCGACTTTACTATGGAAATTAATGAAACACAAAAGAGCGCATATGTAGTTCGCTTATCGGGTGGGTTACCAATCAGTAAGAAACCAACTATTATTGAGGGCCAGTGTGGATTAACTAGTAAAGAGAAAATAGACTTGGAAGATGCTCTCACACATTCTAGACGTAAAGGAAATCCACATAAACATAAAATAGCAAGTGAATTCTCCAATTTAATGAATGACTATATGAAAAACGCTGGTAAGTGTATGGTTGGTAGTGACCACCGAATTAAGTTGGACGGTGCAGTTGTTAACGAACTTGGAGACACGATAGTTAACGACGCAGTAGATGATATTACATCGGGTTATGCAGAATTAAACAAGGCTGAATGTGATAAAATAGGTGGGGAGATGGGTACACCCTTTGCCGGCGGGCGAGAGGGGGTCGCTAACGGTTCAACATTTGATGACTCAAACCCAGAAATGGAATGTTTTCCAAACGAAGGAGGTGTATTCAACAAGAGATTTCATATTATTTATGATATAGGTAGTAGCGACGAATTTATAGCAGAGGCTGGTGTGAAAATTAAGGCGGATGATGATCCTGGCGTGAAGAACAATAAAACCCTAAGAGAAGCAATGAAAGCGGAGGTGAAAAAACTGAAAGAGCATATTGAAAAACTAGGCGGAATATATGTTCCAGAAGCAACTTTTGAAAATAACGAAAACTTTGCTGAGTTAAATAATGATTACAAATCTAAATATATACAAGAAGACAAATTAACCGCCCCAACAAATGATTTCTTTACCGAGAACAAACCAATTGATATATTTATAACTTATGTCGCCGATGAAGAGAAAAGATTAAGAAGGTTTACGGGCATAAGTAAGAAAGAAGGAGAGACAGAGTTTACACTGGATGGTGAAGCCAGACTAACAAAATCACACCAAGCGAAGGAAAGCATACTGGTTGCAGTAAGAAACGATACGGAACACGAATTAATGAACGCAAAACAATTCAGCGCCGACTACTTAAATAAGGATTTCAATAGATACACCCATATATCTATACCAGGATATATGACAGAGACAGAGAACCAATCGATGAAAGCGATTATGGCAATATTGCTCTTGATATTTGCATCTTTAATTGCGTATTACACAATCCCTGGATTTTATAAAATAGCAATAGAAAAAATAACAGGATACAGTCAAGACTGTAAACGTGGCGATGACGTTTATGGTAATTATTATTTAGCAACTGCTTTTAATTACTTATTTGCGATTATCACAATATTAATCCCGCTTATTATGATGCTAACCAGTGGAGTAAATGCTGTTTTATCAGGAATAATGATACTTGGTATAATTTTCATGATCGCTATATATGCAAGACATACAATTGATAGAATGTTCTTCCATAGTTTTTATCCAAGAGAACGTGGGCAAATGTGCAATAAAACAAAAGCATTCAGAGAAAGTGAAGATGAAGGTTCGCGATTTAAGGTATTTAAATATATACCTTCGGCATTTTCGGCATTTACATCACGCAATACATCACGCAAGGTACCACGTAAATAATTTCATAATTAAAATATTAGTTATGAAATACTCAAGGGTCTAAAGTTCGGAAGCTTCGTGTATTGATTCAGAAACAGGTTTATACGAACTTTCTACATAATCTGATGGACTGGCCTTTGGTAGAGGTGCCATACTGGATACAACCTGTTCTTCAAGTGTGACCAACTTGGGTGGGTTCATCGCTTTCATCTCGCTATCTATAGTGGCTTGAACTGGATTAGGTTCAAACATAGTAATGCGGTTCAAACGGACGGTGCTTCGGCGTAAAACTTCATATGCTACAAAAATAGAAATTACTCCCAAAATAGGATGGGTGTATAAGAATAAATATAAAGCGACGCCAATTATGGTTACCATTCCCATCCCACTATCAATATAAGGAACTAATAACTGGGGAGTATCGATTTGGAATACTAAATAGAATACAAACAATCCAAATAATATAAGTTCTAGAGGACTTGCGATAAATTTCATTTTTTCTATATTTTAGAAGTAGAAAATATATTTCTCTGTGGTTTAGAATGGAGGTTAATATATAATTCTATAATATAGGTTATATGCCATCATCTAACATACAAATTAAGAAAAAGACGAAACGAGTTCTAATAAAAAAACGCAATAAGACAAAAAAGAAATCAAGTATAAAACCGAAAGGCATTGACGAGATATCAAAAAAAAGTTCTACTAAATTAAATGAAACAAAAAGTCAAATTATAAAAATCAAAGTCAATCGCACAAAAAAGATTCAAAATAAAGATTTAAATATTAAGTTAGAAGATATAATAGAAATGCCTAAAAAAACAATTGTTAGTTCTATCGCAATTGTAGAGAGCGTCAATGTAGTTGGTCAACCAACACAAGAAACAAATAAAAAACGATTGAATGAGATGTATGCCGAATTGATGCTAACTCTTGCTTATGTAATGCGATATAATAAAGATTTCATGCGTGCCCGTGCTTATAATAACGCACACGAGACAATTACAACATTTATCGGGGATATAACAAGTCCCGATCAGTTAAAGGGCCAAAAGGGAATAGGTAATACTATATATAAAAAACTCATTGATTATAAAGAAACGGGAACGTTGAAGGTATTAGAACGCAATAAAGAGATTGTGGAAAAGAAAAAAATGATAGATGTGTTTGCTGATATATATGGCGTAGGTGAAAAGAAGGCAGATGAACTAGTAGATAAAGGCATTAAAACCATCGCGGAGTTAGAAAAGCGAAAAGATGAATTACTGAATGATAAACAGAAAATAGGATTAAAATACTACAATGATATATTACAACGCATCCCGCGTGACGAAATAATAGATTTTGAGAAGCATATTGAGGATTCTTTTCCAAAGGACGAATCGGACGGAAGATATGAAATAGTAGGCAGTTACCGTCGAGGGTTATCTAATTCAGGAGACATTGATATTATAATTACGTCTAAGGAACCGAATACATTCAAAACATTTATAGATTCGCTTATAGAAAAAAAGATAATCGTAGAGGTTCTTTCGCGCGGAAAGACCAAGTGTCTTGTTATAGCCAAATTACCTTATAGTCAGTACGCGAGGCGTGTGGATTTTCTCTATGCGTCCCCAGATGAATTTGCTTTCTCGATATTATATTTTACTGGGAGTAAGGGGTTCAACATGGCGATGCGCGAGCGTGCTCTAAATATGGGTTATACACTGAATGAACATGGTTTTTCAAAAATGGAAAATCGTAAAAAAGGAGATAAGTTAGACCAACATTTTCCTACCGAGAAATCAATATTCGAATTTTTGAAAATGGACTATAAACTTCCAACGGAACGCATAGACAGCACAGCAGTTGTTGCATCAGCAGGTGGTCCCCCCATAGGAAGTCGTGTTACAGACGTTAAACCCAAAAACCTTTTACGTCATAATATAAAACCCAGTAAGAAGGTATCGGAGCACGTGGAAGATTATAAAAACGATGGGATAAAAACGTTGGAAAAGATGAGTGAAAAAGATTTGTTAAAAATGATGGATGCAGCCGATATAGCATTCCATCAAGAAGGTTCCAATCCAATTCTCAGTGACGCCGAGTATGATATTTTGGACGAATATATTAAATCTAAATATCCCAAGAATGAGGCAATAGAACAGGTGGGTGCTGTAGTAACAAAAAATAAAGCAACTCTTCCATATGAAATGTGGTCTATGGATAAGATTAAACCCGATACTGGTATTCTAACGTCTTGGTTGAAAGAATATTTGGGTGACTATGCGATTTCCGGAAAATTGGATGGAGTTAGTGGTCTATACACAACGGAAGGTGACGAACCAAAGTTATACACTCGTGGAAATGGTAAGGTAGGTCAAGATGTGAGTCATTTGATACCCAAACTACGATTACCTAAAAATAAGGATGTAGTCATACGCGGTGAATTTATAATAAAGAAGGATACATTTAATTCTAAATATGCAGATAAATTCTCAAATCCTCGTAATATGGTTGCTGGTATTATAAATCAAAAAACACAAGACGACCGAATTGCCGATATAGACTTTGTAGCATACGAAGTTATCAAACCGGCAAATCTTACACCAGTAGAACAGATGGAACATATGGCGTCTCTTGACGTACACGTTGTTCATAATGAAACACATAAGACAATTACGAATGAAATATTGTCTGGAATTCTGGTAGATTGGCGCAATAACGACGATTATGAAATAGACGGAATTATAGTAGCAAATGATAAGGTATATTCTCGCATTTCGGGAAATCCCAAGCATACATTTGCATTTAAAATGGTTCTATCTGATCAAATTGCGGAAGCACACGTTGTTGATGTTATATGGTCACCAAGTAAAGATGGTTACTTGAAACCCCGTGTTCAGATTATGCCGGTTAAGTTGGGTGGCGTCACTATTAAATACGCAACGGGTTTCAACGCCAAGTTTATAGAAGAAAACAAGATCGGCGTTGGTGCGATTATACAACTTATTCGCTCGGGAGATGTTATTCCCAAGATTGAAGCGGTGACCCAACCAGCAGAAAAGGCAAAGATGCCGAAAGAAGAGTATTTATGGAATGAAACACATATAGACATTATGTTAAAGAATGCCGAGAATAATGGGGTCGTTCTTATGAAGAATATTTCTGGTTTTTTCAAGGGTATAGAAGTGGACGGGTTGGGTGATAAAAATGTAGAAAAGATTATAAAAGCAGGTTATGATAGTGTGCCCAAGATTTTAAAGATCACACAAGAAGATTACTTGAAAATAGATGGGTTCAAAGAAAAAACAGCTACCAAATTATACGAAGGAATAAAACAAAAGGTTTCCGATGCTCCACTGTATAAATTAATGGCGGTTTCTAATAAATTTGGACGAGGGTTCAGTTCCAAGAAAACTGAATTAATTATGAAAGAATACCCCAACGTATTAGACGAGAATGAACGTAATTTGGAAAAACTCCAGGCAATACGTGGAATTGAAAAAAAATCGGCACAGGCATTTTTAGACCATATTGAAGAATTCGTTGTCTTTATAAAAGATTGTGGGCTTGAATATAAATTGCGTGAAATACCCAAACCAGTAGAAAAGAAATATGACGAAAGTCATCCCTTATTTGAAAAATCAATACTAATGACTGGTTTTCGCGATAAAGATTTGGAAACCAAGGTTCTTGATGTCGGTGGTAAATTGGCATCGTCTGTTAGTAAAAATACCTTTGCTGTTTTAGTTAAAAATTTAGAAGAAACATCCGGAAAAGTTGATAAAGCGAAAGAATTAGGAGTTGATGTATTGACGGGTGATGACTTTGTTAAAAAATATTTACATTAATTAAAGCAAACAATTGGGAGGTGAAATATATATTTACATTATATATATAAGATGTTGTCTAAAGAATTAGAAGAAGATATGAAAAATTTTATAAATAAATATAATGGAGGTGCCACAAGTAATAGTACGAAACGAATTGGTCACATTACAGAAGATCATGTGCGTTATTTTTTATACATTACTGTTTTAATATTAAATGTAGCATTAACAATTAAACATAAGGATTTAATGGAGTTGAATGTGTCAAAAATATTAAAAGGGGATTGTGAACCCGGATTTTTAAATATAATCGCATTATCTCCCCTGAGTCCAGTATCTTTACCAAAAACTTGTCAAAACTATATGGTAATAAAAGGTGCCATGAAACAAGTTTTAAGCACTAATATTATCGAGATTATTTATCCGTTAATAATATTTTTTGCTGGATTAATTGCAACCGGGAGTTATGTTAAAATGAATGCCGAATTATTAAATACAATAGTTAGCACTATATTCAATCGTGTCAAAACCGATGGTGAAAAAGATAAAATAAAGCAGAAGCATATAGAAGGCGATGTAATTGAGATATTAAATAAAATGCAAGCAAATAAGGTTTCAGTTAAAATGAAGGAAATAGATGCTGTAGAAACATTATTAGCTTTGAATCAACCTAAAACATTATTATCTTTGAATACAAATGTCAGTAGTAAAAATAAGAGTAGCAGTAGAGGCAAATCCAAGAAAAATAAGAATAGCAGTGGAGGGAAATCCAAGAAAAATAAGACAAAAGGAGGGAAATCTAAGAAAAATAAGACCAGGAAAAGTAACACCAGGAAAAATAAGACCAAGAAAAATTGATTAAATAAATACAATACCTATTAAATATAGAAATATAGTTATTGTATGCCGCCAAAAAGAAAAAAGAACACCCAAGAACCAAAACAACCACCATATAAACTGGATGATGCCATTAAACAAACAATTTTAAATGCCTCGTATATTGGTAAAAAAGGTTACACTATACCATTATCCATCATCCCCGAAAAGGAATTGTCGTTCTTGAAAACAGACTTATATTTAAAACCACACGTTCCTGGTCCGGCATTTGCTCAGACAACTGAAACAGCATTTCCGGTATATAGGGAAAACCCCAATAAAATATATATACCTCGGTTTTATGGGATTGAAAGATACGGAACACCCGAACGAAATGAGATTGAACCAGGAGAGGACATTATGGTGTCTTTTCCACGGAAATTGAGAGACTACCAACAAAAAATTGTAGATGTCTATACTTCGCACGTATCAAAACCAAACGGCACCAACGGTGGTGGTGGCATTACAGAAGTGTATTGTGGAGCTGGTAAATGTCTGGGAATTAACACACAAATACTTATGTATGATGGTTCAATAAAGATGGTTCAGGATGTTCGGGTTGGTGATTTATTAATGGGCGACGATTCTACGCCACGCACGGTAAAGACGTTGGCACGTGGTGTAGAGCAAATGTATCAAATCCTGGATATTGCGAATAACGAAAAATATGTAGTTAATAAAAGTCACATTCTTTCACTCAAGAGCGACATAGATTATGACGAAACTATAAAAAAAGGTTCTGTTTTGGATTTATCAATAGATGAATATTATCT